>OKNF01000017.1_pt1 | contig 72312 bp, 69 predicted proteins | sample 1613121 | NCBI WGS metagenome assembly OKNF01 (sample SAMN04436838, study PRJEB24849) | human gut metagenome | biome: human gut; feature: NICU; material: stool | host: Homo sapiens | place: USA: Saint Louis, MO | collected 2011-09-08
AGGCTGGCCGCAGCAGCAGCCCGGTTATCAAAAACGCGAGGGCGCGCTTTATCAGCAGCTGCTGCAAACGCCGACGCCCGCAGAAAAAACGCCGTCGCGCGCGCAGGAGCCTGTCGCCGCGCCGCTGCGCGCCCATAGCCAGAGCCTGGGGCGGGTATTGACGGTGCTGCACGACAGCTACGCGGTGGTGGAGCGGGACGGCCAGCTGGCGCTGATCGCCTTAACCGTGGCGTCGCGCTGGTTGCGTCAGGCGCAGCTGGAACCGGGCGCCGAAGGGCTGAAGCCTCAGCCGTTGCTGATTCCGGTCAGGTTAAAGCTGGCCCAGGCGGAACGACAGGCAATGCAGCGGCACGATGAGCTGCTGCGCCTGTTGGGTATTGATTTGCAAAGCGATGGGCAGCATGTGACGCTACGCGCGGTGCCTTTACCATTGCGCCAACAAAATTTACAAAACTTGATTCCAGAACTGTTAGGCTATCTCGCCCGTCAGCAGGATATTTCCTCGACGCTGTTAGCCCAATGGCTGGCGCGTCAGGCTGAGGTAGAGCATACGCACTGGAATCATTCACAGGCGATAGCGCTGCTGGCGGATGTCGAACGGCTCTGTCCGGCGCTATTAAAATCGCCACCTCCGGGTTTATTACAACCGATCGACACAGAAAAGGCGTTAAACGCCCTGAAGCATGAGTGAAAGCAGAATGGCGGGCCGGCCTAAGGCGATTTTTTTGATGGGGCCGACGGCCTCCGGCAAAACGGCGTTGGCGATTTCGCTGCGCAAGCAGTTGCCGGTAGAGCTGATAAGCGTTGATTCAGCCCTGATTTATCGCGGCATGGATATTGGCACTGCCAAGCCATCCGCGGAGGAGCTGGCGCAGGCGCCCCATCGTCTGCTGGACATCCGCGATCCGTCGGAAGCCTACTCGGCGGCCGACTTTCGTCGCGATGCGTTAGCGGAAATGGCGGAGATTACCTCAAAAGGGCGAATTCCGTTGCTTGTTGGTGGAACCATGCTCTACTTCAAAGCGCTGCTGGAAGGATTGTCGCCGTTGCCCTCGGCCGATCCGGAGGTGCGCGAACGGATAGAGCAAACGGCGCGTGAACAGGGATGGGAAGCCCTGCACCGCCAATTATGTGAAATTGATCCCATTGCTGGCGCTCGTATTCATCCGAATGATCCCCAGAGACTCTCGCGGGCACTGGAAGTTTTTTTTATTTCGGGTAAAACTTTAACAGAACTGACGAAAACCGCGGGTGAGGCGTTGCCTTACGATGTCATTCAGTTCGCTATCGCTCCGGCGAGCCGTGAATTGTTGCATCAGCGTATTGCGTTGCGTTTTGAACAAATGCTGGCTTCAGGTTTTGAAGCCGAAGCGCGCGCGCTGTTTGCAAGGGGAGATTTGCATACGGATTTGCCTTCCATTCGTTGTGTCGGATATCGCCAGATGTGGTCCTACCTTGAAGGCGAGATTGATTACAACGAAATGGTTTATCGGGGAATTTGCGCGACCCGACAACTCGCCAAGCGCCAAATCACCTGGCTACGCGGCTGGCAGAATGTTCACTGGCTTGACAGCGAACATTCGGACCAGGCGCTTAACAAGGTATTACAGGTTCTTGGTGCGAACCTTGGGTGAATGTGTACAATTGATCCGTTATCGTGCGCAAATTTTTTTACGCAGTTTTTAGAGCCGCAGGGTTCTTAGTAATAAACAACAAGCATATAAGGAAAAGATAGAATGGCTAAGGGGCAATCTTTACAAGACCCGTTCCTGAACGCACTGCGTCGCGAGCGTGTTCCGGTTTCAATTTATTTGGTGAATGGTATCAAACTGCAAGGTCAGATTGAGTCTTTCGATCAGTTTGTCATTTTGTTGAAAAATACGGTCAGCCAGATGGTGTATAAGCACGCTATCTCTACCGTCGTTCCGTCCCGTGCAGTCTCCCACCATAGCAACAATGCAGGTGGCGGTAGCAACTATCATCACGGCGGCAATAATCAGGCAGCGCAATCGCAGCCGCAACAGCAAGACGGTGACAGCGCTGAGTAAGCCCTGTTATCGTACTGCCAAAACGGGGAAAGTATTAATGGCCTTCCCCGTTTTGGTCAATCAATTAGAGAGGTTTAAGCTTGTTTGACCGTTATGATGCCGGTGAGCAGGCCATACTGGTACACATCTGGTTCTCGCAAGACAAAGAGACAGAAGACCTGCAGGAATTCGAAACGCTGGTCTCTTCCTCAGGCGTCGAAGCGCTGCGCGTGATAACCGGTAGCCGCAAAGCGCCACATCCCAAATATTTTGTCGGTGAAGGTAAAGCTGTCGAGATCGCTGAAGCGGTGAAAGCCACCGGCGCTTCAGTCGTCATCTTTGACCATGCCTTGTCGCCGGCTCAGGAACGCAACCTTGAGCGTCTGTGCGAATGTCGTGTGATTGACCGTACCGGTCTGATCCTGGATATCTTCGCCCAGCGCGCCCGCACTCACGAAGGTAAATTGCAGGTAGAGCTGGCCCAGCTTCGCCATCTCGCCACGCGCCTTGTGCGCGGCTGGACCCACCTTGAACGTCAGAAAGGAGGCATCGGCCTGCGTGGACCGGGTGAAACCCAGCTGGAAACCGACCGTCGGTTGCTGCGTAATCGCATCAGCCAGATTTTGTCGCGTCTGGAGCGCGTGGAAAAACAGCGCGATCAGGGGCGACAGGCGCGCGCGAAGGCGGATATCCCCACGGTATCGCTGGTGGGCTACACCAACGCCGGCAAATCAACGCTGTTCAACAGCGTGACCTCCGCCGACGTCTATGCCGCCGATCAGCTGTTCGCCACCCTGGACCCGACGCTGCGCCGCATCGACGTTTCCGACGTCGGCGAAGTCGTGCTGGCCGATACCGTCGGCTTTATCCGTCATCTGCCGCACGACCTGGTAGCCGCTTTTAAAGCGACCCTACAGGAAACGCGTCAGGCGGCGCTGCTGCTGCATATCATCGATGCCGCCGATGTGCGCATGGATGAAAACATCGAGGCGGTGGAAACCGTTCTCGAAGAGATCGAAGCCGACGAAATTCCGATGCTGCAGGTGATGAATAAGATCGACATGCTTGACGGCTTTGAGCCGCGCATCGATCGCAACGATGAAAATCAACCGGTGCGCGTCTGGCTCTCAGCCCAAAGCGGTGCGGGTCTGCCGCTGCTGTTCCAGGCGCTGACCGAACGGCTTTCCGGCGAAATTGCGCAGTACGAGCTGCGTCTGCCGCCGGAGGCGGGACGCCTGCGCAGCCGATTTTATCAGCTGCAGGCCATTGAAAAAGAATGGAATGAAGAAGATGGCAGCGTAGGATTGATGATTCGCCTGCCGATTGTTGACTGGCGCCGCCTGTGCAAACAGGAGCCGACGCTGGTGGATTATATTGTTTGACTGATGTTGCCTGAAACGCGTATCCCGGCCTGGGATAACACCGCACACACAATAAATGGAGTATAAACATGGCGTGGAATCAGCCCGGTAATAACGGACAAGACCGCGACCCGTGGGGAAGCAGCAATAATCAAGGCGGCAACTCTGGGGGAAACAAGGGAGGACGCGATCAGGGGCCTCCCGATCTCGATGATATCTTCCGTAAGCTGAGTAAAAAACTTGGCGGTCTGGGCGGTGGCGGCAAGGGCGGCGATAATTCACGCGGCTCAGGCAACGGCGGCAAGCTGGTAGGTATCGTGGCCGTCGCGGCCGTGGTTATCTGGGCGGCGAGCGGCTTTTACACCATTAAAGAGGCCGAGCGCGGCGTCGTAACGCGTTTTGGTCAGTTCAGCCATCTGGTTGAGCCGGGCCTGAACTGGAAACCGACCTTTATCGATCAGGTGCAGGCGGTTAACGTCGAGGCGGTGCGCGAACTGGCCGCGTCCGGCGTGATGCTGACCTCTGACGAAAATGTCGTGCGCGTCGAGATGAACGTGCAGTACCGCGTTACCGACCCGGAACGCTATCTGTTTGCGGTTACCAGCGCGGACGACAGCCTGCGTCAGGCGACAGACAGCGCGCTGCGCGGCGTGATTGGCCGCTCCAGCATGGATCGCATTCTTACCGAAGGCCGTACCGTGGTGCGTAGCGAAACGCAGCGCGAAATCGACGAAACCATTCGGCCCTACAACATGGGCATCACCGTGCTGGACGTCAACTTCCAGGCGGCGCGTCCGCCGGAAGAGGTAAAGGCGGCGTTTGACGACGCGATTGCCGCGCGTGAAAACCGCGAGCAATACGTCCGTGAGGCGGAAGCCTACGCCAATGAAGTGCAGCCGCGCGCTAACGGCCAGGCGCAGCGTATTCTGGAAGAGGCGCGGGCCTATAAAGCGCGCACCGTGCTGGAAGCGCAGGGTGAAGTGGCGCGTTTCGCGAAAATCCTGCCGGAATATAAAGCCGCGCCGGAAATCACTAAAGAGCGTCTCTATATCGAAACGATGGAGCGCGTGCTGAGCCATACCCGTAAAGTGTTGGTCAGCAACAGCAACAACAATCTGATGGTGCTGCCGCTGGATCAGCTGATGCGCGGTCAGGGTTCTTCCAGCTCAACCCGTAGCAGCCAGGAGAGCAGCAGCCTGATGCGCCTGCCGTCGACCTCTGTCAGCAACGATCGCGCCAGCAGCGGTTCGTCGTTCAGCCCGGACGACATTATGGATCAGCGTCGTGCCAACGCACTGCGCAACGACACCCAGCGCGAAGGGAGAGAGTAAACGATGCGTAAGCCATTAATCGTATTAATTATTGTTGTACTGGTGGTGCTGTACGCGTCATTGTTCGTGGTTCAGGAAGGCCAGCGCGGCATCGTGCTGCGTTTCGGCAAAGTTCTGCGTGACGATGAGAACAAGCCGCTGGTGTTTGCGCCGGGCCTGCACTTTAAAATTCCGTTCCTGGAATCCGTTAAAACGCTGGACGCCCGTATTCAGACCATGGATAACCAGGCCGATCGCTTTGTGACCAAAGAGAAAAAGGATCTGATCGTCGATTCTTATATCAAATGGCGCATCAGCGATTTCAGCCGTTACTATCTGGCTACCGGCGGCGGCGATGTTTCACAGGCGGAAGTGCTGCTGAAACGCAAGTTTAGCGACCGTTTGCGTTCTGAAATGGGCCGCCTCGACGTGAAAGATATCGTCACTGATTCACGCGGCCGCCTGACGACCGACGTGCGCGACGCGCTCAATACCGGCAGCGCCGGACGCGATGACGAAGTCCAGACGCCAGCGGCGGACGATGCGATTGCGCATGCTGCGGCACGCGTCGCGCGTGAAACCAAGACCGATGAACCGTCGATCAATCCGAACAGTATGGCGGCGCTGGGCATCGAAGTGGTGGATGTGCGCATCAAGCAGATTAATCTGCCGACCGAGGTTTCCGACGCTATCTACAACCGTATGCGCGCCGAACGTGAAGCGGTAGCGCGTAGTCAGCGTTCGCAAGGTCAGGAAGAAGCGGAAAAACTGCGCGCTCAGGCAGATTATCAGGTAACTCGCACGCTGGCGGAAGCACAGCGTCAGGGGCTGATCACCCGTGGTGAAGGCGATGCCGAAGCGGCGAAGCTGTTTGCCGACGCGTTCAGCCAGGATCCGGGCTTCTACGCCTTTATCCGCAGCCTGCGCGCCTATGAGAAAAGCTTCAGCGATAACCAGGACGTGATGGTGCTGAGCCCGGACAGCGATTTCTTCCGCTACATGAAATCGCCTTCCGCCTCCCCGGCACGTTAATCCTGCTAAAAAAGCCGACCTTGCGTCGGCTTTTTTATCCTGCTGTCATGTCGTAACAGAGCGCCCGCTCTGCTTAAGTACCATTTGTCCTTACGCTGTAAAAATCGTTTTCTATCGTTTCCTTACACAGAGGCTGGTATGCAAATCAACAATCTTCCTTTCGGCACTACGGACTGGCATAAAATCGTATCGGAAAAGCATTTGGGCGAGCGGGGATACGCGCTGTGGCGTACCCAACGCTTTAACGATATTCGCGTCAGGATCGTCGAATATTCCGCTGGTTATCTGGCCGATCACTGGTGCGATAAAGGGCATATTCTTTACTGCCTCGAAGGGGAGCTGCATACCGAGCTGGAAGATGGCCGCACCTTTATTTTAACGCCGGGCATGAGCTATCAGGTGGCGGACAACGCCGAAGCGCATCGCTCCTCTTCTCCCGGCGGCGCGAAGCTGTTTATCGTCGATTAAGGACTGCTGTCAGCGGCGTGATATATTCCGTCACGCTTTTTCCCGTCGCTTCCTTCAGCCTCATATTTACGGATTATCCGCCAGTGTGCATAATCGCCAGCTTCTTCGCGTTGATTATCGAGAAATAATGAAAACAACCATATGGATGGCGCTGGCGTTGGTATTGGTATTGGAAGGGCTGGGACCGATGCTGTGGCCGCGTCTCTGGCGTCGCATGATCGTCACCATGGCCCAGCTGCCGGATCGTCTGCTGCACCGCTTTGGCGGCGGGTTAGTGGTGGCTGGCGCGGTGATTTACTATATGTTGAGTGTGCACGGCGGCAGTTAATCCTATATCCAGGCGCAGCGCAAACAGGCGCTAAAACGGTAACCTGACGCAGGCCAAATCTCGATCAAAAAACTGCGCAATCGTATGCTAAAAGTGCTGAAAGTGGAAAATCATGGTGGTAGAATCCATTTTTAAGCAATCGGTGGTTTCAAGAAAATGGGTAAGAACGTTGTCGTACTGGGCACCCAATGGGGTGACGAAGGCAAAGGTAAGATTGTTGACCTTCTGACAGAGCGCGCTAAATACGTTGTGCGCTATCAAGGCGGCCACAATGCGGGTCATACGCTTGTCATCAACGGTGAAAAAACCGTTCTCCACTTAATTCCCTCTGGCATTCTGCGTGAAAACGTCACCAGCATCATCGGTAACGGCGTTGTGCTGTCTCCGGCTGCGCTGATGAAAGAGATGAAAGGTCTGGAAGAGCGTGGCGTCCCGGTACGTGAACGTCTGTTACTCTCTGAAGCCTGCCCGCTGATCTTGCAATATCACGTTGCGATGGATCTGGCGCGCGAGAAAGCGCGCGGCGCGAAGGCGATCGGCACCACCGGTCGCGGCATCGGCCCGGCTTACGAAGATAAAGTGGCCCGTCGCGGCCTGCGCGTGGGCGATCTTTTCAATAAAGAAACCTTCGCCGCCAAGCTGAAAGAGATCGTTGATTTTTACAACTTTCAGCTGGTGCATTACTACAAAGAAGAGGCGGTAGATTACGACACCGTACTGAAAGATGTCATGGATATCGCCGATATCCTGACCAGCATGGTAGTAGACGTGTCCGACCTGCTGGACAACGCGCGTAAGCGCGGCGATCTGATCATGTTCGAAGGCGCGCAGGGCACGCTGCTGGATATCGATCACGGCACCTATCCGTATGTGACCTCTTCCAACACCACCGCAGGCGGCGTAGCGACAGGATCCGGCATCGGTCCGCGCTATGTGGATTACGTGCTGGGCATTATCAAAGCGTACTCCACCCGCGTCGGCGCAGGTCCTTTCCCAACAGAACTGTTTGATGACGTTGGCGAATTCCTGTGTGAAAAAGGCAACGAGTTCGGCGCCACCACCGGCCGCCGTCGTCGCACCGGCTGGCTGGACGTGGTTGCGGTGCGCCGCGCGGTGCAGATTAACTCCCTGTCCGGCTTCTGCATGACGAAGCTGGACGTGCTGGATGGCCTGAAAGAGGTTAAAATCTGCGTGGGCTACCGTATGCCGGATGGCCGCGAAGTTACCACTACGCCGCTGGCCGCGGAAGGGTGGGAAGGCATCGAACCGATTTATGAAACCCTGCCAGGCTGGAGCGAAAGCACCTTTGGCGCGAAATCGGTTGACGCTCTGCCGCAGGCAGCGCGCGATTATATTAAGCGTGTTGAAGAACTGACGGGCGTGCCGGTTGATATTATCTCTACCGGCCCGGATCGCAGCGAAACCATGATCCTGCGTCATCCGTTTGACGCCTGATTGCGCGAAAGGCCGGACAGTGTCCGGCCTTTATCTTCTGTGTTACAGCAGGCGCTCCGCTCTTTATTCCCGCCCACTTTGCTTATCGCTTTTCCTGAAATCCGGCTTGCTTAAAAAAATGCCCTCAATTTAATGGGCTGGTTTATCATCATTAGATAATAATTATCCTAAGCGGATGAAATTCACCGGAAATTCACCGAGGTTATTGTGCAGTTGACGAGTTTTACCGATTTCGGCCTACGCGCCCTGATTTATATGGCGGCATTACCGGCCGGCCAGATGACGAACATCACCCAGGTTACTGACACCTACGGCGTGTCGCGCAATCATATGGTTAAAATTATTAACCAGCTGAGCCGTCTGGGCTATGTCGCCGCCGTACGGGGTAAAAACGGCGGCATTCGTTTGGGTAAACCCGCCTCGGAAATTGTTGTCGGACAGGTTGTACGTGAAATGGAGCCGCTGCAGCTGGTGAATTGTGATATCTGCGCTATTACGCCCGCCTGCCGTTTGCGACAGGCGCTGAACGCGGCGACAGAACAGTTCCTGCGGGAGCTGGATAATTATACGTTGGCCGACCTGGTGAGGGATAACCATCCGCTTTATAAAATTTTGCTGCCGGCGCCTGAGGCTTCAACGCTGGCCGGCTGCTGACAACGGAGGAACCGCTATGTCAAAAGACCCTTTTCAGGAAAGAGAAGCTGAAAAATACGAAAACCCGATTCCCAGTCGCGAGTTTATTCTCGCGCATTTAGAAAAACGTGAAAAACCGGCCAGCCGCGAAGATCTGGCGGCCGAAATGAATATCGAAGGCGAAGAGCAGCTGGAAGCGCTGCGTCGCCGTCTACGCGCCATGGAGCGCGACGGACAGCTGGTTTTTACCCGTCGCCAGTGCTACGTCCTGCCTGAACGTCTCGATTTGCTGCGCGGCAAGGTGATTGGCCACCGCGACGGCTACGGATTCCTGCGCGTTGAAGGACAGAAAGACGATTTCTACCTCTCCGCCGAGCAGATGAAATTCTGCATGCACGGCGACATTATTCTGGCTCAGCCGCAGGGCGCCGACCGTAAGGGACGCCGCGAGGCGCGCGTAGTGCGCGTGCTGGAGCCGCGCAACAGCCAGATCGTTGGCCGTTATTTCACCGAAGCCGGCGTCGGCTTTGTGGTGCCGGACGACAGTCGTCTGAGCTTCGATATTCTGATCCCGCCGGAAGAGATCATGAGTGCGCGTATGGGCTCCGTCGTGGTCGTCGAGCTGGTGCAGCGTTCAACGCGCCGCACCAAGGCGATCGGTAAGATTACCGAAGTGTTGGGCGACGATATGGGCACCGGCCTGGCGGTCGATATGGCGCTGCGTACCCATGAAATCCCACACGTCTGGCCAGCGGAAGTTGAATCTCAGGTCTCCACGCTGCGCGAAGAGGTGCCGGAAGAGGCGAAGCAGGGGCGCGTCGATTTGCGTCAGCTGCCGCTGGTCACCATCGATGGCGAAGATGCGCGCGACTTTGATGACGCCGTTTACTGCCAGAAAAAACGCGGCGGCGGCTGGCGCCTGTGGGTCGCCATCGCCGACGTCAGCTACTACGTGCGTCCCGGCACGCCGCTGGATAACGAAGCGCATAACCGCGGCACCTCGGTCTATTTCCCGTCGCAGGTGGTGCCGATGCTGCCTGAAGTGCTTTCCAACGGTCTCTGCTCGCTGAATCCGCAGGTCGATCGCCTCTGCATGGTGTGCGAAATGACCGTTTCGGCCAGCGGCAAGCTGACCGGCTATAAGCACTATGAAGCAGTGATGAACTCCCATGCGCGCCTGACCTACAATAAGGTGTGGGCGATTCTGCAGGGCAACCCGGAACTGCGCGAGCAATATGCGCCGCTGGTGAAGGATTTGGAAGAGCTGCACAGCATGTATCAGGTGCTGGAGAAAGCGCGTGAGCAGCGCGGCGGCATCTCGTTTGAAACCGAAGAAGCCAAATTCATCTTCAACGCTGAGCGCCGTATTGAGCGCGTAGAGCGTACGGTGCGTAACGATGCGCACAAGCTGATTGAAGAGTGTATGATTCTGGCGAACATCGCCTCGGCGCGCTTTGTTGAGAAGCATCAGGAGCCGGCGCTGTTCCGCGATCACGATCGTCCCAGCGACGACAGCATCAAAAGCTTCCGTTCCGTGCTGGCCGAGCTGGGCCTGTCGCTGCCGGGCGGCAATAAACCGCAGCCGTTGGATTATGCCGAGCTGCTGGAAACCATCGCCGATCGTCCCGATCACGAAATGCTGCAAACGATGCTGCTGCGTTCAATGAAGCAGGCGGTCTACGACCCGGAAAACCGTGGTCACTTTGGCCTGGCGCTGTCGTCCTATGCGCATTTTACCTCGCCGATCCGCCGCTATCCCGATCTGCTGCTGCATCGAGCGATCAAATATCTGCTGGCGCAGCAGGCGGGCACGCTGGAAGGCAACAGCACGCCGACCGGCGGTTTCCATTACGATATGCAGCAGATGCTGCAGCTGGGCCTGCACTGTTCAATGACCGAACGCCGCGCCGATGAAGCGACGCGCGACGTGGCGGACTGGCTGAAGTGCGACTTTATGCAGGATCAGGTCGGCAATACCTTTACCGGCATCATCGCCAGCGTTACCAGCTTCGGCTTCTTTGTGCGCCTGAACGATCTGTTTATCGACGGGCTGGTGCATGTCTCTACGCTGGACAACGACTACTACCGTTTCGACGCCGTCGGACAGCGTTTAATTGGCGAATCGGGCGGCCGCACCTATCGTCTTGGCGATACCGTTGAAGTGCGCGTGGAAGCGGTGCATATGGATGAGCGCAAAATCGATTTCGCCCTGATCTCCAGCCAGCGTCGTCCGCGCGGCGAAGGTAAAACCGAGCGTGAAAAGGCGAAAAAAGGCGGCGCCGGCGCCCATAACAAACGCCGTCGCGAGATGCGTAAAAACGCCAACTTCGAACCGAACGAAGCGTTCCGCGGCGAAGGAAAAAAAGCCGCTAAGCCGAAAAGCGAGAAAAAAGCGAAAAAACCTTCGGATAAAACCCGTAAAATCGCCGCCGCGACCAAAGCGAAGCGCGCAGCGAAGAAAAAAGAGGCATAGGCGGTAACACAGGCGAACCCTGTCGCGCCGCAGGCCAGAGGGCGGCAGGGCCGCCCGTAACCAGCATCGGATAAAACATGAGTGAAGTAATTTTCGGCATTCACGCCGTACAGGCGCTGCTAGAGCGCGACCCGCAACGTTTTCAGCAGGTCTGGATTTTGAAAGGCCGCGACGATCGTCGTTTACAGCCGCTGATCGCCGCGCTGGAAGCGCAGGGCATAGTTATTCAGGTCGCCACCCGCCAGTGGCTCGACAGCAAAGTTGAAGGCGCGGTGCATCAGGGTATCATCGCCCAGGTGAAGCCGGGCCGACACTATCAGGAAGGCGATCTGCCCGACCTGCTGGCCTCTATCGAATCGCCGCTGCTGCTGATTCTTGACGGGGTTACCGATCCCCATAACCTCGGCGCCTGTCTGCGCAGCGCCGATGCGGCGGGCGTGCACGCGGTGATCGTGCCGAAAGATCGCTCGGCGCAGCTTAACGCTACAGCGAAAAAGGTCGCCAGCGGCGCGGCGGAAAACGTACCGCTGATCCGCGTCACTAACCTGGCGCGCACTATGCGTCTGCTGCAGGAGTATCACGTCTGGATCGTCGGCACCGCCGGCGAAGCGACGCACGACCTGTGGGAGAGCAAAATGACCGGCCCGCTGGCGCTGGTGATGGGAGCGGAAGGCGAAGGGATGCGTCGTCTGACGCGCGAACACTGCGACGATCTGATTCGCCTGCCGATGGCGGGCAGCGTGTCGTCGCTGAACGTGTCCGTCGCGACCGGCATCTGTCTGTTTGAAGCGGTGCGTCAGCGTCGCGGCTAATTCTTCGGGGCGTGACCCACGCCCCGAAACGACACGCCATCACGGGCATCTTCCACGGGTTTCTGCATAATTAAACTACTGCAGGACAACCCGGAAGCCCGGCCTGGCCTTAAGCGGGGTTTCCGTATGGAGATCCCGTTATGCCTTTCACCCATACCGTTTTCAATCAGCCTTTTCCCCTCAGCAACAGCAACCTGTTTCTTTCCGATACGCCCCTGCGTGAAGCCGTGACGCGCTATGGCGCCTCGTGGGATCTGGATTTGTTGGCCTCGGTCGGACAGCAGCTCGGCAGCAGCGAATCGCTGGAGTTGGGACGGCTGGCGAACGCCTTTCCGCCTGAGCTGCTGCGCTACGACGCACGCGGCGAACGGCTGGACGATTTGCGCTTTCACCCCGCCTGGCATCTGTTGATGCAGGGGCTGTGCGCTAATCGCGTGCATAATCTGCCCTGGCAGGCGGACGCCCGGCCCGGCGCTTTCGTCGCCCGCGCCGCGCGCTTTATGCTGCACGGCCAGGTGGAATCCGGCACGCTCTGCCCGATCACCATGACCTTCGGCGCGACGCCATTGTTGCAGGCGAGCCTGCCGCCGCTGTTCGCCGACTGGCTGCCGCCGCTGCTTTCCGATCGTTACGACGCGCATTTACAGCCTGCGCCGCAAAAACGCGGCCTGCTGATCGGCATGGGCATGACGGAAAAGCAGGGCGGCACTGACGTTCTCAGCAACACCACGCGCGCCGAACCCACCGGCGCGCGCGGCAGCGGGGAAGCGTATCGTCTTACCGGCCATAAATGGTTCTTTTCCGTGCCGCAAAGCGATGCGCATCTGGTGCTGGCGCAGGCACCGGGCGGCATCAGCTGTTTCTTCCTGCCGCGTCTGCTGCCGGACGGCACGCGCAACACCGTGCGTATTGAACGACTCAAGGAGAAGCTGGGCAACCGCAGCAACGCCAGCAGCGAGGTCGAATTTGACGGCGCGCTCGGTTGGCTGCTGGGCGAAGAAGGGGAAGGGGTGCGCCAGATTTTAAAAATGGGCGGCTATACCCGTTTTGACTGCGCGCTGGGCAGCCATAGCCTGATGCGCCGCGCCTTTTCTGTCGCGCTTTTCCATGCGCATCAGCGTCAGGTGATGGGGAAAGCGCTGGTCGATCAGCCGCTGATGCGCCAGCTGCTTTGCCAGCAGGCGTTGCAGCTGGAGGGACAGACGGCGCTGTTGATGCGTCTCGCCCACGCCTGGTCGCAGCCGGAGGATGAGCAGCAGCGCGCCTGGGCGCGGCTGTTTACCCCGGCGGCAAAATTCGGTATCTGCAAAGAGGGCGCGCCGTTTGTCGCGCAGGCGATGGAGATCGTCGGCGGCATCGGTTACTGCGAAGAGAGCGAACTGCCCCGGCTTTACCGTGAAGCGCCGGTCAACAGCATTTGGGAAGGCGCCGGCAACGTGATGTGTCTGGATGTGCTGCGCGTCTTCAGAAAACAGCCTGCGCTGCCGGAGATGTTGGCCGCGCAGTTTGAAGCGGTAAAAGGGTTGAACCGTCATTTCGATCGGCGCTGGCGACAGTTGCAGCTGCGTCTGCGTAAACCGCAGGAGGCGCAGGCGCGCGACATCACCGCACAGCTGCTGCTGCTGGCGACCGCCCAGCTATTGTTGACCGAGCGGGAGCCGCCGCTGGCGGACGCATGGTGCCGTCACTATCTTGATGCGCGCGGCCCTTCTTTGATTAACGAAACGGTCAGCGAGCGTTTACTGCTGCGCGCTACCGGCGGCTGAAGCCGCTGGGCCATAGAGCACCGCTGAGGCGTACCACAGGCCGGGCATGACGGTTTCGGTGAGCGCGACAATTTGATAGTAGGCGGCGCCGGCGGCGTTCGCTTTGCGGGCAATTTCGCGCTGGGCGTCGTCCGGCGAGCCGCGTGAAGTGCTGGTGATGCTGCCTAGCCGCGGCAAACCGATGCTCTGACCGCGATTGATCTCCTGCGCCTGTTGGGTTGGCGGCGGCGGCGCCTCAGGCGTTGGACGCAGCGCGCTACAGCCGCTGAGCGTCAGGGTTAACAGCAGAAAAAAAAGCGTGCGCATAAGGGGTCCTCACAGTGGGGATCGTTAAAGTGTATGCGATCCCCACTGATTCGTTAGCCTTTCAGCGTGAAAACGCTAACCAGCTCGGTAAGATGATGCCCTTTCTTGCTCAGCTCATGGGCGGTATCTTCCGACTGCGCCACCAGTTCGGTGTTTTGATGCGTCGCCTGGCTAATCTGCGTCATGGCAATATTCACCTGGCCGATGCCGGCGGACTGCTCCTGCGATGCGATATTGATTTCACCCATCAGCGCTTTGACCTGTTCAATGCGCGTGACGATGTTTTCCATGGCGCTGCGGGTCTGCTCAGAAAGCATATGTCCCTGGTTTACGCTGTTGAGAGAATTGGCGATCAGCGAATCGATCTCTTTCGCCGCCTGCGCGCTGCGGCTTGCCAGCGCACGCACTTCGGCAGCCACGACCGCGAAGCCTTTACCATGCTCACCGGCGCGCGCCGCCTCTACCGCCGCGTTCAGCGCCAGAATGTTGGTCTGGAAGGCGATCGATTCAATCACGTGGGTAATATCGGCGATGCTCTGAGAGGAGACTTTAATCGCCGACATGGTATTGACCGAGTGGGCGACCTTCTCATCGCCCTGCTGTACGGCGGTCGCCGCTTCCGCTACCAGCTGCAGCGCCTGCGAGACGTTTGCCGCATTCTGATCCACCGTCGCGCCGAGCTGTTCCATGCTGGCAGAGGTTTCCTCCACGCTGCTGGCCTGGCGGGTGATCTGCTCGCTGATATTTTCGCTGCTTATGGCGATGGCGTCAGTGCCCTGGCTAATTTCCTGCGCGGCGGTGCGCACCTGCGAAACAATACGCGCGAGGCCGTCGCCGATGCCGTTGATGGCGGCGATCAGCTGGCCGATTTCGTCATTGCGGCGCGTTTGCAGCGTCGCCTGTAGATTGCCGTCCGCATACTGTTCCGCCAGATGGATTACCTGTTGTAGCGGGGTGCTGACCCAGCGACGGGTAATCACTACGAAGCTCAACGCAAACAGAATCACCAGGCCCAGTCCGAGCAGCAGGAAGGTGTTGCGCGCGGACGTAATCGGCGCCAGCAGGCTGTCTTTATCCACGTCGCCGAGGATAATCCAGTTCCAGCCGGGCAGGCGCTGCCAGGCGACAATGCGCGATTCGCCATCCAATACGGTTTCCAGCGTGCCGCTCTGCTGCGAGGTGAGCTGCTGCATCACGTCCGGCGTCCAGCGCGCCGTTTTGCCTTCTTCATGCGGATGGAACAGCCATTTGCCGCGCGTCTGATCCGGCGCGCCGCTCATTACCATAAAACGGCCGGTATCGCTGAAGGATTTATCCAGCACCTTATCGCGCATCAGGGCGACCTGTTTGCCGATCTCCACGCCGACGAACAGAATGCCGACCACCGTGCCGCTGGCATCGGTGACCGGCTGGTATTGCGTGATATAGCGTTTGCCGAACAGTGCGGCCAGGCCGCGGTAAGCTTCGCCTTTGTTCACCAGTGCGAACGCCGGGCTCTGGCGATCGAGACGGGTGCCCATCGCGCGCGCGCCGTCTTCTTTACGCAGCGAGGTGGCGACGCGAATATAGTCGTCGCCGTCGCGCACAAAAATCGTGGCGATCGCGCCGGTGCGTGCAAGAAAATCATCCACTACCTCTTCATCAAGGTTCAGCGTTTTTAAGCCGGCGCGTAGCGTCGGCGTGGAAAAATCGCCGACCGTAATACGCGCGCTTTCGTCGCGGCTGAAGGTTTTCGGCAGGAAGCTCTGGAACAGGTTGGTGTAGTTAGCTACTTCTTCGCTGAGCGTTGCGTTAAACATGCCGGCCATATCGGCGATGCCCGCCACCTGGTTTTCCATATTTTCCAGCGTTAACGCCTGAAGCTGTTTGGCTGCGTTATTGCTTAAAGCGAGCGTGAGGATGAGAAAAAGCACGGCCACGCTCAAGGAGGTCATTATCGATAGCTTGACGCCCAAACTGGCGCGGCTAAGTGAAAGACACTTCATGAGTTATTACCCTTAGGATTGTATTATGGGATCTCGTTAAACGGCCGAAACTGGCCAAGTTTTACCCTACAAACCGCAGGGGAAAGGAAACTTTTTTCACAGCGTTCATAAAGATGACGGGTAACGGCTTATAATCAAAGGCTATTTTTTCAACAGCAACGGAAAAAGGGCGAAGCGAAATGAACCTGGAAAATGCAACAGCAGAAGTGATGATTGAGCTCACTACGGAGCCGCTCGGCGGGATTGAATGCCTGCACGCCGCGCCCGCCGGAGAGCGTGACCGCGCGCTGCCGACGGTGATATTTTGGCATGGTTATCTCTCTTCTAAAGAGGTGTACGCCTGGGCCGCCGTCGCGCTGGCGCAGGCCGGTTTTCGTGTGATTATGCCGGACGCCGATGGCCATGGTTCGCGCTACGACGGCGATGACGCCCGACGCCTGACCCGCTTTTGGGAGATTCTGCTCAGCAATATCGATGAAACGGCACAGATAGAAAATGCGCTGCGGGCGCGCGGCTGGATCAAAGCGGGGCATTTCGGCGTGGCGGGCGCCTCAATGGGCGGCATGACCGCGCTGGGCGCGATGGCGCGTTATCCGCAGATCGACCGCGTCGCCTCGTTGATGGGCTCCGGCTATTTCATGTCGCTGAGCCAGACGCTGTTTCCGCCTTTTCAGGCACAGACGCCGGAACAGCAGAAGGCGTTGAGCCAGCGCCTTGCGCCGCTGGCGGACTACGATCCCAGCCGTCAGCTCGCCAGGCTGGGGGATCGTCCGCTGCTGCTGTGGCATGGCGAAGCGGACGAGCTCGTGCCGACGGCGGAAACGTTGCGCCTGAAGGCGGCCCTGCGCGATGCGCAGCTCGATAATCAGCTTACCTGGCTCACCGAAGCCAACGTCGGCCATAAAATTACGCCGCTGGCGCTGCGGTCTCTGGTTGATTTCTTCCAGTCATCCCTTTGATTAATCACCCTGTTTCCAGCAGGCTGACGCCTTTCCCGGTCAGCCTCGCCGCTAAATGCATTTTTAATGTGAATCCCGCTTGAGTTTCCCCCCGTGGGCCAGTATGATTACGCGTCAATTTTTCAGCCGCATTAGCAGGCTGTGTCTCACAGCTGTTGAATGAGCCGCGCTGCAAAACCATGTTATCTGCGTTGTCAGGAAGTCCGTTTTCTGTCCTCACCGCCTTGCTAACACGCTTTTGTCGCCGCTTACGACAGCTGCGGGACACAGCCTATAACGTTCCTTGCTTCCATGGGCCGCGGCTGACCCTGACAGGAGGCTGAATAATCCGTAAGGAGCAAACTCGATGCGTCATTACGAAATCGTCTTTATGGTTCATCCTGACCAGAGCGAACAGGTTCCGGGCATGATCGAGCGCTACACTGGTGCCATCACTGGTGCAGAAGGCAAGATTCACCGTCTGGAAGACTGGGGCCGCCGTCAGCTGGCTTACCCGATCAACAAACTGCACAAAGCGCACTACGTTCTGATGAACGTTGAAGCGCCGCAGGAAGTCATCGATGAGCTGGAAACTAACTTCCGCTTCAACGACGCCGTTATCCGCAGCATGGTTATGCGTACCAAAAACGCCGTAACCGAAGCATCTCCGATGGTTAAAGCGAAAGACGAGCGCCGTGAGCGTCGTGAAGATTTCGCTAACGAAACCTCTGACGATGCAGATGCCGGGGATTCTGAAGAGTAATCGACCGTGACGGCGAACCGGCTGCGTTTGTCCGGCACTGTGTGCAGGACGCCGTTGCAAAAAGTAAGTCCGTCAGGGATTCCACACTGCCAGCTGGTGCTTGAGCATCGCTCGCAGCAGGAAGAGGCCGGATTCTTCCGGCAGGCCTGGTGTCGTATGCCCGTGATTATCAGCGGACAGGCGAATCAGGCGATTACTCAACATATAACGGTCGGCACGCAGGTAACCGTTGAAGGCTTTATTTGCAGCCACCAAGGGCGCAATGGCCTGAGTAAAATCGTGCTGCATGCCGAGCAGATTGAATTGATAGATTCTGGAGACTAGCCAAATGGCACGTTATTTCCGTCGTCGCAAGTTCTGCCGTTTCACCGCGGAAGGCGTTCAAGAGATCGACTACAAAGATATCGCTACGCTGAAAAACTACATCACTGAAAGCGGTAAGATTGTACCGAGCCGTATCACCGGTACTCGCGCTAAATACCAGCGTCAGCTGGCTCGTGCTATCAAGCGCGCGCGCTACCTGTCTTTGCTGCCGTACACTGATCGTCATCAGTAATCGGCCACTGTCCAATTATCGACTTTGAGAGGATAAGGTAATGCAAGTTATTCTGCTTGATAAAGTAGCAAACCTGGGCGGCCTGGGCGATCAGGTCAACGTTAAAGCGGGCTATGCTCGTAACTTCCTGGTTCCGCAGGGCAAAGCTGTGCCGGCAACCAAGAAAAACGTTGAGTTCTTCGAAACTCGCCGTGCCGAACTGGAAGCCAAACTGGCTGACGTTCTGGCTGCAGCCAACGCTCGCGCTGAGAAAATCAACGCGCTGGGCACCGTGACCATCGCTTCTAAAGCGGGTGACGAAGGCAAACTGTTCGGTTCTATCGGTACCCGCGACATCGCTGACGCAGTAACTGCGGCTGGCGTTGAAGTGGCGAAAAGCGAAGTTCGCCTGCCGAACGGCGTTCTGCGCACCACCGGTGAGCACGAAGTGAGCTTCCAGGTTCACAGCGAAGTATTTGCTAAGCTGAACGTGAACATCGTTGCTGAGTAAGTAATTCAGTAATAAGAAAACGCCGGCCCTGAGCCGGCGTTTTTTTTGTATCGCTATCAGCGGTGAGATCGGTTGCGGCGGCGCGCAGGTCATTGCGCGCGCAGGAAAGTACCGTCGGTCTGACGGGTAAAGAGCACCGGCCCATTTTCACCTTCAACCGTTAATCCGGTCACTACGCCGTTTGCATCCTTACGAATTTTTACCTGCTGACCGCTATGCAAATTACTCAACGGTTTATCATCGCCCTCAACCCGCGCCATGGCGAAAACATCATTCACCTCCAGATTATTATCGCGAAACAACTGCGCCAGCGTCTGACCAGAGGCAATTTGATAACTTTGCCAGCGATCCTCATCTTTTTGCGGCGTCGCCGGTTGTGGAGCAGCAGGGGAATTATTATAAATCTCGGCCTGCAACGGCACCTCTTTGCTGCCGACCGTGTTCGTCGGGCGGGGAGCCGTATCGTGCGGAGAGGGCTCAGGCCAGAGAAAGGCCACCAGCATCACCAACAAAGCCAGAATAATGCCGCGGCGATGCGCTGGCGGCAGGGGACTCATCCAGCTGATGCGGTCCGGCAGATGCCAGATGCTTGTCAGCCGTGATCGGATGCCAGGATGGGATTCGTTATGCATTACATTTACCTCCAGCACCTCGGGCGCGTCGCAGTTACTTTCAACGATGAATTATGGGCAAAAAAGAGGCAAAGTGCCTGTCTGGATTACAAAAATTGCGATGGCGCTATTGTTTCCTTTTCGCTACGAAAAGTCATTGAGAGAATGCATATTTTACCGCCGCAGCGTGGGCTGATATGCTGCCCGCTCTTTTGATGCAATGATGAAAGGATAAATTATGACGACCCCTTCTTTTGACAGCCTTGAAGCTCAGGCCAGCTACGGTATCGGTTTGCAGGTAGGGCAGCAGCTGCTGGATTCCGGCCTGCAGGGATTACTGCCGGAAGCGATGCTGGCGGGCCTGCGCGATGCGCTGGAAGGGAATGCGCCTGCGGTGCCGGTTGACGTCGTACATCGTGCGCTGCGTGAAATCCACGAGCGTGCTGACGCCGTTCGCCGTGAGCGCCAGGAGACGATGGCGGCGGAAGGACAAACGTATTTGCAGGAAAACAGCCAGCGTGAAGGGGTGAACAGCACCGAGTCTGGCCTGCAGTTCCGCGTCATTCACCAGGGAACCGGACCGATTCCGTCTCGTCAGGATCATGTACGCGTTCACTATACCGGCAAACTGATCGACGGCACCGTATTCGACAGCTCCGTTGCGCGCGGCGAACCGGCGGAATTTCCGGTCAGCGGCGTGATCGCCGGCTGGATTGAAGCCCTGACGCTGATGCCGGTTGGCTCAAAATGGGAATTAACCATCCCGCACAACCTGGCCTACGGCGAGCGCGGCGCTGGCGCCTCTATCCCGCCGTTCAGCACGCTGGTGTTCGACGTTGAACTGCTGGATATCATTTAACGCTCGCGGTGTAAAAAGCCGGTCAATCACAGCAGCAGTAGCATAATAAAAAGCCAGCGTATGCTGGCTTTTTTCTTTAGGCCGTTCGCTAACAGAGAGCGCTATTTCTTATTCTGCAGGTCAAGGCGATAAATGGCGAAGCCGTTCTCATCCTGTTGCAGATAGCGCATGGGCCAGACGCCATAGCGTGCGATAAAGTCAGCGGCCTTTTCACTCGGCGAGGTTTCAAAGCGAATATCCAGCGGCACGTTGCTCTGCACAGGAGCCAGCCGCCAGTTGTTATCCGCCTGCGGACGCACCTCTCCCTGCGATCGGGTTTGCGCGCTAATCCAGGCTGAAACCACCGAGCGGTTTTCATCCGGCGAAGAAAACGCAATATATTTTTCGCCGGTGCCGGCGAACTTGCCGCCCCAGGCGCGGTAGTTATTGGTAGCGACCAGGAAGGTGGCTTTCTCATCAATCGGTCTGCCCTGCCAGGTCAGGTCTTTAATACGCGACGCCTGCGGGTTAATTAACTGGCATTCCTCATCGTAGCGCGCCGGCTGCGTCACATCGATCTGGTAGTTCACGCCGTCGATAACGTCGAAGTTATAGGTGCGATAGTTCCAGTTAAGCAGCGCCTGCGGCTGCCGCTGCTGCGGATCGATCTGATTAAACTGGCCTGCGGAGCACTCCAGCCACTCTTTAACCTGCGCGCCGTTAACCTTCATCACCACCAGCGTATTGGGATAGAGATAGAGATCGGCAGCGTTACGAAAGGTCAGATCGCCTTTTTCCACTTCGGTATAGCTGGCCGGATCGTTTTTGCGTCCGCCAGCTTTGAAGGGCGCGGCAGCAGAGAGCACCGGCAGCTCCGCCAGGTCGGGATCGCCCTGAATAAAATGTTCTACGTATGCGCGCTGCGCATTATTCACGACCTGTACCGTCGGATCGTCCTGCACCAGCGCCAGATAGCTGTACATCACGTCGGCGGATTTGCCGATGGGCCTGGCGACAAAATCGCGCGTGGCGTGATGCGCGTCGGCCAGCGCCTCGACCAGCGCCGCGTCCTCCTGCGCCAGCGATTTTTTCGCGGCTTTATCATAGATTGGCCGCGCCTCGGCGCGCGCCTGCGTCACCTGCCATTTGCCGCTGTCATTGCTGAGCGTGAGATCGACCACGCCAAGATGATCACCGCCGGTATGCCGTTCAGGGTGCCCTGTTTGATATCCGCGCCGGGAATGGCCGCGAAGTCGTCGCTGGGGAAGACCGCATGCGCATGGCCAAACATAATGGCGTCAATGCCGGGCACCTGGCTAAGATACCAGACGGAGTTCTCCGCCAGCGCGTGATAAGGCTCGCTGGAGAGGCCGGAGTGAGCGATGGCGACCACGACGTCGGCGCCCTGTTTACGCATTTCCGGCACCCAGCGACGCGCCGTTTCGGTAATATCCTCCACCGTGACTTTGCCCGCCAGGTTCGCTTTGTCCCACACCATGATTTGCGGCGGCACAAAACCGATATAGCCCACCTTTAGCGTATGGGTTTTGCCGTCCCGTCCGGTTACCTGCTCGGGCTTGATAATCCACGGCGTAAAGCGCGGTTTGCCGGTGGCAACATCGATAATATTGGCATTAATATAGGGGAAGTGCGCGCCCGCCAGCGCCTTTTGCAGGTAGTCGAGGCCGTAATTAAATTCATGGTTGCCGAGATTGCCGACGCTGTAGTTCAACCGGTTCATCGCCTGCCAGACCGGATGCGTCTCTCCCGTATTGAGTCCTTTCGCCGCCATATAGTCGCCCAACGGGCTGCCCTGAATCACGTCGCCGTTATCAACCAGCACGCTGTTTTTCACTTCCGCGCGGGCGGCGGCAATCAGCGTGGCGGTGCGCACCAGGCCGAACTTGTCGGTGGGCTTATCTTTGTAGTAATCGAAATCCATCATATTACTGTGCAGATCGGTCGTTTCCATGATGCGCAGATCTACCGTCGCGGCGGAAACCGCCATCGAAACAGCCGACAGAGCCAGTAGCGTTATGCCTTTAATCATTTTTCCTCCTGAAAATAGTCCGTTAACATTCTCAAAATAATCGGCAAACGTGACGTTTCTTCGTATAAATGTGTGACGGCGAACAGATAAATAATCCCTCAGGCCGCCATCATCAGACGCTAAAAAGCGCCGTCGCCGCAAGAGTAATGACAGCGGCGCGTTAAGTATGCTATTGATAAATAAATAATCTGTGGACAGGGCAGGCTGATGAGCGCGGCAAAGGGCGATCAAGCGTCAGATGCTATGCTTAAAGAGTATGATCCTACGCAGTAAGCCTGGCGCTGGCGCAGGGCTTATCCTGATCATCAATAAAGAGGTGGAAAATGTTAGAGCAAATTTGCCAACTGGCGCGCGAAGCGGGCGACGCCATTATGAAGGTCTACAATGGCGAGGCTCCGCTCGACGTTTCTCACAAATCTGACGATTCGCCAGTGACCGCCGCCGATATGGCGGCGCACAACGTTATTATGCGCGGCCTGCAACAACTGACGCCGGAAACGCCGCTGCTCTCAGAAGAAGATCCGCAGAGCTGGGAAGTGCGTCAGCACTGGCAGCGCTACTGGTTAGTCGATCCGCTGGACGGCACCAAAGAATTTATTAAGCGCAACGGGGAGTTCACCGTCAATATTGCCCTGATTGAACAGGGTAAGCCGGTGATGGGCGTGGTCTATGCGCCGGTATTGGGGGTGATGTATTCGGCGGCTGATGGAAAGGCATGGAAAGAAGAGGCAGGGCAGAAAACGCAGATTAAGATCCGTGACGCCCGGCCGCCGCTGGTGGTGGTCAGCCGCTCCCACCGCGACGGGGACGAGCTGGAAGAGTATCTGAAGCAGCTGGGAGAGCATCAAACTATCTCTATCGGCTCCTCTCTGAAGTTCTGCCTGGTGGCGGAAGGCAAAGCGCAGCTCTATCCGCGCTTTGGGCCGACCAATATCTGGGATACCGGCGCGGGACATGCGGTGGCGATCGCCGCCGGCGCGCACGTCCACGACTGGAAAGGGCGCCCGCTGGACTACGCGCCGCGCGAATCTTTCCTTAACCCAGGCTTTCGCGTCTCCATCTTCTGAACTAGTTAAGCAGCTGGTGCAACAGGGCGATCACCTGTTGCACCTCCTCCTGCGTCAGCGCGCCATCTTTAACAAAGCGCACCCGCCCATCCTTATCCAGCACCACCACCGCAGAGCCGCCTTTCTCCAGCTGCCAGGCGCGTTTGGCGACGCCGTCGCTGTCGACGATAAACTGCGACCACGGATACTGCTTTTTATTGTTCTCAATACTGCTGCGCACGAACATACCGGTTCCGGGAATGGCGTCGTCCGTATTGATAATGGTGGTGGTCTGGTAGCGATCGTGCGGCAGCTTCGCCTGCTTGATCGCTTCGATCAGCGCTGCGTTTTTCTCTTTCGCCGATGAGCGTCCGGCGATGTGCTGCAAGACCCGTACCTTGCCGATGAGCTGGGCGCTGTTCCAGGTGCGATAGCTGAACGAATCCTGTTGATAGTTAAGTTCTCCTTTATCACTGATGCCTACCGGCGCAACGCGTTGGCCGTTAATAAAATCGTGGGCGCTGCCGGTTACAGGCAACAACAGGCTCAATACAAGGGCAAACGAGACGCGAGTCATTATTTTTTCCTTTCAGCAGGTGATCGGACCACTTGGTCATGTTTCTGAAATAATAAGCAGCCATGATGCTGCTGTCTCGCCGGCCTGCCAGCTTTGCGGCGGACTGCACAAATTGCTGTCGGCAGAGCGTTTATACTGCGTTAAAAGGCAGTGATAACAGAGTCTCCTGTAATGATGTGTCAGTTCAGTAAAAAACTTTAATTTTAGGAACACAGGAAACGGATGATGTTCTATAGTTTATCGGCATTTGACGCTTCATGGGCGCGTACCGATTTTGGCAACGGCGAAGCGTATTAATTTTTCAGGAGTTGAAAGTAAGATGAAGATTTTTCAGCGTTATAATCCTTTCCAGATCGCTAAATACGTTAAAACATTGTTTAAAGGAAGGATTTATATCAAGGATGTGGGCGCGTTCGAGTTTGATAAAGGCAAGATTCTCGTACCGCGCGTAAAGGATAAGCAGCACTATAGCGTGATGTCGGAAGTGAACCGTCAGGTGCTTCGACTGCAGGCTGAGTATCAGTGATGATACCGGGGCGCGGCAATCGCGCCCTGATGCTGTAAGGCGGTCCGAAAACGTCTGACCGCCTCCCCGCTAAGCTTTCTCTGTTACTCTTCCGTTTCTTTACTGATTGTCAGGGTTGCCGGACGCTCATCAATACGCGTCACCAGCAGCTGATCGATACGGTAGCTGTCAATATCCACCACTTCGAACTTATAGCCGGCGAACTTGACGAAATCGGTGCGTTTCGGGATTTTACGCAGCATATACATCATAAAGCCGCCGATGGTTTCATAGTTGCCCGACTGCGGAAACTCATTGATATCCAGTACGCGCATGACATCGTCAATCGGCGTGCCGCCTTCAACCAGCCATGAGTTCTCGTCGCGTGCGACAATCTGTTCTTCCAGCCCCTGGCCGACCAGATCGCCCATCAACGTGGTCATCACGTCGTTAAGGGTAATGATGCCCACCACCAGCGCATACTCGTTCATGATCACGGCGAAATCTTCGCCAGCGGTTTTGAAGCTTTCCAGCGCCTCAGAAAGCGTCAGGGTATCAGGCACGATCAGCGCGGAGCGAATCTGCACGCCGCTGTTCAGGGCCATACTCTGATTGCCCAGCACGCGCAGCAGCAACTCTTTGGAATCGACATAGCCGACGATATGGTCGATATCGCCGTTGCAGACCAGAAATTTTGAATGCGGATGAAGGGCGATTTTCGTCTTCAGGCTGTTTTCATCTTCATGCAGATCGAACCAGATGACATTTTCACGCGAGGTCATGGAAGAGGGAACGGTGCGCGATTCCAGTTCAAACACGTTCTCGATCAGCTCATGTTCCTGCTTGCGCAACACCCCGGCCAGCGCGCCCGCTTCCACCACCGCATAAATATCATCGGAGGTGATATCGTCTTTACGCACCATCGGGATTTTAAACAGGCGGAAAATCATGTTGGCCATGCCGTTGAAAAACCACACCATCGGGCGGAACAGCAGCAGACAGAAACGCATCGGATTGATAATGCGCAGCGCGATCGCTTCCGGCGCAATCATCCCGATTCGTTTGGGCGTCAGGTCGGCGAACAGAATAAACAGGCTGGTCACCAGGGTAAACGAGCAGATAAAGCTCAGCTGATCGGCCAGCTCCGCAGAAACCAGCCCATCGAACAGGTTGCGAAACGACGGGGAGAAAGCGGAGTCGCCGACGATACCGCCGAGGATGGCGACGGCGTTCAGGCCGATTTGCACGACGGTAAAGAACATGCCCGGCGTTTCCTGCATTTTCAGCACGCGCTGCGCGTTGATATTGCCTTCATCGGCCAGCAGTTTGAGTTTGATTTTACGCGCGGCCGCCAGCGATATTTCCGAAAGTGAAAAAAAGGCGCTGACCGCAATCAACACGAGTATGACAAGCAAGCTATCTAACATATAGAGTCCATTGGTTTTTGATACTTGTCATTTTTGGCCTGGGCAGCGCGCGAAGCGGTATCGCCGGACCTTACGGTTATGCTGAGCTATCCGTGCCAAAAATGTCTGCGCCGGTTCGACACGCAGGGTCGGGGCAGAAAGGAATGACAAAAGCTGTTGTAAAGGCTGCCGTCGATTATAGCAGTAGCGCTATAGCGCCCGCCAGCGCTGTTGCAGCGGCGCGGCGCGCAAAAAACAAGCGGCCAGGTTGCGTCTGAGAAAATAAGGCTTTCCACTACCGATGCGCACAGAATAAGCATTCCCGGTTGTAACGCAGCGCGGGTTTGCGGACAATACGTGCGAAATTTGCATTAACAGCATTTTTTATCCTGGCGTCCACGCGGCCGGTGCGTCAGGCATACAGCTATGCTGTTAGACAAACTTGACGTCGACATAAGCGCTTGTGGGTTGGCGATGTTATTTGTCCCCTAAAAAATATGGGGATTTGGCAGCATTAACAGGAGTAAGCGTGCCACGAATTCATGTCTGTTACATGACCTGTTTGCTGATTGCCGCGCCTGCCGCTCAGGCAGCCAATATCCGCTTACAGCTTGAAGGGTTAAACGGGGAGCTACAGAAAAACGTCCGGGCGAGGCTTTCCACCATTGATACCGATGAGGTCACGGCGGACGGACGTTTTCGCGCGCGCGTAAAAAAAGCGATAGAAGAAGGACTGCGCGCGCTGGGCTACTACGAGCCTGATATCGATTTTGAGAGCCGTCCGGCGCCTGCGCGGGGCGGCAGGCCGGTGCTGATCGCGCGGGTGGCGCCCGGCGAACCGGTGAAAATCGCCGGCAGCACCATTATCCTGCGCGGCGATGCGCGCAACGACGCCGATTATCAACAGTGGGTAAAAGAGGGAAGGCCCAAAAACGGCACTATCCTCAACCATGGCAAGTATGACAGCTTCAAAAGCGGCTTTACCAACCTGGCGCTGCGCAACGGTTACTTTGACGGCGATTTTAAGAAAAGCCAGCTTGGGGTGTCGGTGGAGCGACGCGAAGCTTACTGGGATCTCGATTACGACAGCGGCAAGCGCTACCGCTTCGGCGATGTGACGTTCGAAGGTTCGCAAATCCGCGAAGAATATCTGCAACATCTGGTGCCGTTTAAAAAAGGCGACTACTACAGCTCGCGCGATCTGGCGGAGCTGAACCGCCGCCTGTCGGCTACCGGCTGGTTCAACTCGGTAGTGGTGGCGCCGGAATTCGACAAAACCACGCCGGATAAAGTACTGCCGCTCAGCGGCGTAGTATCGCCGCGCACGGAAAACACCATTGAAACCGGTATTGGCTACTCTACGGATGTCGGCCCGCGCCTGAAAACCACCTGGCGCAAACCCTGGGTCAACTCGCGCGGCCACAGCCTGACCACCAGCGCTAATATCTCCGCCCCGGAGCAGCAGCTTGATTTCAGCTATAAGGTGCCGCTGCTGAAAAATCCGCTGGAACAATATTATCTGGTGCAGGGCGGCCTGAAGCGCACCGACCTCAACGACACTAAAGCGGACACCACCACGCTGGCGCTGTCGCGCTACTGGGATAACAGCACCGGCTGGCAAAAAGCGGTCAACCTGCGCTGGAGCCTGGACCACTTTACCCAGGCCAACGTCACCAACACCACCATGCTGATCTATCCCGGCGTCAGCGTTAACCGCACCCGATCGCGCGGCGGCCTGATGCCGTCATGGGGCGATTCGCAGCGCTACTCCGTTGATATCTCCGACACCACCTGGGGCTCCGACGTCGATTTCCTCGTCTTGCAGGCGCAAAACGTCTGGATCCGCACGCTGGCCGAGCGGCACCGCTTTGTCGCGCGCGGCAATCTTGGTTGGATCGAAACCAACGATTTCGAAAAAGTGCCGCCCGACCTGCGCTTCTTCGCCGGCGGCGACCGCAGTATTCGCGGCTATAAATACAAAGGCATCTCGCCGCGCGACGAGGACGGCAAGCTGACCGGCGCCTCTAAGCTGGCGACCGGATCGCTGGAGTATCAGTACAACGTGACCGGCAAGTGGTGGGGCGCGGTGTTCGTCGACTCCGGCGAGGCGGTTAACGATATTAAGCAGAGCAACTTCAAAACCGGCGCTGGCATCGGCGTCCGTTGGCAGTCGCCCGTGGGGCCGATCAAGTTCGATCTGGCGCGGCCCATCGGCGATAAAGAGGAACACGGATTGCAGTTTTACATCGGACTGGGGCCTGAACTATGAAGCTATGGAAAAAGGTCCTGATCGGGATTCTGATCTTTTTAGCGGTGCTGTTGGGCGGCGTGCTGTTTCTGGTGGGCACCACGCCCGGTCTGCATCTGCTGCTGAACGGCGCGGCGCGCTGGGTGCCAGGGTTCTCTATCAAACAGGTGGACGGCGGCTGGCGCAACCTGACGCTCAAAGACGTGCAGTATGAGATGCCGGGCGTGACGGTCAGCGCGGGCGAATTTCATCTGGCGGTGCAGCTGGGCTGTTTGAAAAACTCCGCCTTCTGCGTCAACGATCTGGGGTTGAAGGATGTCAATGTCGTGGTCGACAGCAGCAAGATGACGCCCGCTGGCGAACCGCCGCCGGAAGAGGAAAGCGGCTCAGGCGAGATCAGCACGCCTTATCCGATTACGCTGCGCCATCTCAGCCTACACAATATTAACGTTAAAGTTGACGACACTGCCATTTCGCTGCTGGATTTCACCAGCGGACTGCACTGGCAGGAGCGTGCGCTGACGCTTACCCCGACGCATATTCAGAGCCTGCTGGTGGCGCTGCCGAAAGCGGCGAAGGTCGCCAATGAGCAGGTGGTGCAGCCGAAGATTCAGCAGCCTCAGCCGCAGGAAAAACCGCTGGGCGAAACGCTGAAGGCGATGTTTGACCAGCCGCTGCTGCCCTCAATGCCCGATTTCCGCCTGCCGCTCGATATCGAGGTACAGGAAATTGTCGGCGAGCAGCTGCGTCTCACCGGCGATACCGATCTGGCGGTGAACCGGCTGCTGCTGAAAGCGAAAACGCAGGATCGTCTGCTGCAGCTGCAAACGTTGGATATCGATTCGCCGCAGGGACAGGTAAAAGCCAACGGAGAGGCGCGGCTGGCGGATAACTGGCCGGTCGATTTCACCCTGAACGGCGCGCTCAAGGTGGAGCCGCTGAAGGGGGAGAAGATTAAAATGACGCTGGGCGGCGCGATGCGTCAGCAGCTTCAGCTGGCGCTCAACCTGTCCGGCCCGCTCGATGCGCAGCTGAGCGGCCAAACCGAACTGGCGACCGCCGGGCTGCCGTTGCAGCTGAAGCTGACCAGCCCGCAGCTGCGCTGGCCGCTGACCGGCGCGACGCAGTATCAGGCCGATAATCTGGACTTCAGCTTTAGCGGCAAGGCGACCGATTATGTGATGTCGCTGCGCGCCGCGCTGAAGGGCGAGGCGATCCCGCCAGCCGGGCTGACGCTGGACGGCAAGGGCAACGTTGAGCAGTTCAGCCTGGATAAGCTGCGTCTTTCGGCACTGAAGGGCCATGCCGATCTCAGCGGCGTGGTGGACTGGAGTAAAGCGATCAGCTGGCGCAGCGAACTGACTCTCTCCGGCATCAATACCGCGCAGCAGTATCCCGACTGGCCCGCCACGCTGGACGGCAAAGTCACCACCCGCGGCAGTGTCTACGGCGGCAGCTGGCAGATGCGCGTGCCGGAACTGCAGCTGCGCGGCAAGGTGAAGCAGAACGCAGTTTCCGCCGACGGCACCCTGTACGGCAATAGTTATAACCAGTGGAATATTCCCGGCATCAAGCTGGTGCTGGGCCGCAACAACCTGAACGTGAAGGGCGAACTGGGCGACGCGTTGAATCTGGACGCCACGATCGACGCGCCGCACCTGGACAATGCGCTGCCCGGTCTTGGCGGCGTGGCGAAAGGCATCATCAAAGCGCGCGGCACGCTGCAGGCGCCGGAGCTGCTGGCGGATCTCACCGCCACCGGCCTGCGCTGGCAGGAACTGAACATCGCCCGCGTCCGGCTGGAAGGCGACGTGCGATCCAGCGATCGCGTGGCGGGCAAGCTGGCGCTGCGCGTTGATCAGCTGAAGCAGGCCTCACTGACCATCAGTCGCCTGACGCTGGATGCCGACGGCGATGAGAAAAAGCATCAGCTGAAGCTTCAGGTGAACGGCGAGCCGGTTTCCGGCCAGCTGATGCTGAACGGCAGCTTCGATCGTCAGCAGCAGCGCTGGCAGGGCACGCTGAACAACACCGTCTTCGATACGCCGGTCGGCGAATGGCGTCTGACGCGCGCCATGTCCATCGACTACCTGAACGCTCGCCAGACCGCCACCATCGGCGCGCACTGCTGGCGCAACCCGAACGCGCAGCTCTGCGTGCCGCAGCCGATCGAGGCGGGGCCGGAAGGCCATGCGCGCGTCGAGTTGAACCGTTTCGACCTGGCGATGGTGCGGCCTTTCCTGCCTGATGAAACGCAGCTGGTGGGCCTGTTCAGCGGCGACGCCGACGTCAGCTGGCGCAGCGACGGCTCGCTGCCGACCGGACGCGTGGCGCTGAAGGGACGCGGCGTGAAGGTGACGCAGGATGTGCAGGGCAACGCGCTGCCGATCGCTTTCGATACGCTGAACCTTAACGCTGGCATGCGCGACGGCCGCGCCGAGCTGGACTGGCTGCTGCGCATCGCCAACAACGGCCAGTTCGACGGTAAAGTGCAGATCGGCGATCCGCAGAAACGTCGTACTCTGTCGGGCAATATCAACATCAATAACATTTCGCTGGCGCTGCTGAATCCGGCGCTGATGCGCGGCGAAAAAGTGGCGGGCATACTCAGCAGCAACCTGCGGCTGGGGGGCGACCTGCAACGTCCGCAGGTCTATGGTCAGCTGGGGCTGCGCGACGTGGATATCGACGGCAGCTTTATGCCGGTCGATTTGAACAGCGCCAATCTCAATATGGTGTTTAACGGCATGCGCTCCACGCTGGAAGGACTGATCCAGACGGCGCACGGGCAGATCAATCTCAATGGCGACGCGGACTGGAGCCAGCTGGATAACTGGCGCGCCCGCATCGCCGCGCGCGGCGATCGCGTGCGGGTTACCGTGCCGCCGATGGTGCGCATGGACGTGTCGCCGGATCTCACCTTTGAAGCCTCGCCCGTCGCGTTCAATCTCGATGGCCGCGTCGATGTGCCCTGGGCGCGCATTATCGTACAGGAGGTGCCGGAGAGCGCAACCGGCGTCTCTTCCGATGAAGTGCTGCTGGATGAAAACCTCAAGCCGGTCGCACCGCAAACGGCGGCGATTCCCATCAACAGCAACCTGATTATTCACGTCGGCGACGATGTGCGTCTCAGCGCGTTCGGCCTGAAGGCGAAGCTGAACGGCGATCTGAAGCTGGTGCAGGATAAGCGCGGTCTGGGGCTGAACGGCCAGATCAACATTCCATCCGGCCGCTTCCACGCCTATGGACAGGATCTGGTGGTGCGCAAAGGCGAGTTGCAGTTCGCCGGCCCGCCGGACCAGCCGTATGTCAACCTGGAAGCGATCCGTAACCCGGAGGCGACCGAGGATGGCGTCACCGCCGGTCTGCGCGTGACCGGCCTGGCGGACGAGCCGAAAGCGGAGATTTTCTCCGATCCGGCGATGTCGCAGCAGGAGGCGCTTTCTTATCTGTTGCGCGGTCAGGGACTCGATACCAACGGCGACAGTAATGCCCTGTCTTCAGCTTTGGTGAGTTTAGGGGTTGCACAAAGTGGTCAGGTTGTGGGTAAAATCGGCGAGACCTTCGGCGTCAGTAATCTCGCCCTTGACACTGCCGGTGTTGGCGACAGCCAGCAGGTGCAGGTCAGCGGCTACGTACTGCCGGGGCTACAAGTAAAATATGGGGTTGGCATCTTTGATTCACTGGCGACTTTAACCTTGCGTTATCGCCTGATGCCCAAACTCTATCTGGAAGCAGTGTCCGGCATCGACCAGGCACTCGATTTGCTCTATCAGTTTGAGTTTTAGCAATGCGAATAATTGTCTACGGCAGTTTACGGCGCAAACAGGGAAACAGTCACTGGATGACAAACGCGCAGTGGCTCGGCGATCATCAGATTGAGGGCTACGACCTTTACAACCTGGGCCTCTATCCCGGCGTCGTGCCGGGCGAGGGCACGGTGTACGGGGAAGTTTACCGGATTGACGCCAGTACGTTGGGCGAACTGGACGCGCTTCGAACCAGCGGCGGCGAATACAAGCGCCAGCTGATTCAGACGCCGTACGGCAGCGCCTGGATGTATGTGTATCAACGTTCGGTCGCAGGACTGACGCGCATCTCAAGCGGCGACTGGCTGCGGCGGGATGAGGCTTCATCCGGGGAATAAAAAAACACCGCCTTGTGGGGCGGTGTTTTTGTATCAGCGTAGTGAGCGAACTCACCGGGCAAATTATTTCTTCGCCGCGCGCTCGAAAGAGGTGCGGATCTCTTCTTTAGCCGCTTCTGCGTTATCCCAGCCGTCGACTTTAACCCACTTGCCTTTTTCCAGATCTTTGTAGTGTTCAAAGAAATGGGTGATCTGCGCGCGCAGCAGTTCCGGCAGGTCGTTCACATCTTTGATGTGATCATACTCTTTAGAGAGTTTAGTGTGCGGTACCGCAACCAGCTTGGCGTCTTCGCCAGATTCGTCGGTCATTTTCAGCACGCCGACCGGACGGCAGCGGATCACGGAACCCGGCTGCAGCGGGTAAGGGGTCGGAACCAGCACGTCAACCGGATCGCCATCCAGGGAGAGGGTGTGGTTGATGTAGCCGTAGTTGCACGGATAGAACATAGCGGTCGACATAAAGCGGTCAACAAACAGCGCGCCAGATTCTTTATCCACTTCATATTTGATCGGATCGGCGTTGGCCGGGATCTCGATGATGACATAGATATCTTCTGGCAGGTCTTTACCGGCTGGAACCTGGTTCAAACTCATCTCGCTTTCCTTCATTCGTCATAAGTTGAGTGACGGCTATTATAGCCAACTGGCAATGAAAGTATGCCCCCTTTTTCGGCTTTCGGAATGCTCCAGCCGCGGCTATTTATTGAAAATAAACAGCGAAACCAGGCCGGCGGCGATCAGCGGCCCCACCGGCACGCCGCGAAACAGGGAAACGCCGATAATCGTGCCGATCAGCAAACCGCCGACGATGGTCGGTTGACTGCTCATCAGCGCCACGCCGCGGCCGCCCAGCCAGGACACCACAATGCCCACCACGATCGCCAACAGCGATTTCCAGTCGAGAAACGATTTCAGCAGCGTACTGGCCGGCAGCGAGCCGCTGGCCAGCGGCGCCATCACGCCCACCGTTAAAATAATGATCCCCAGGGTCAGCCCCTGTTTCTCCACGTACGGAAAAAATTGGGAAAGCGGCGTCACTTTAAGCAGCAGCAGAATGGCGATAGAGATCGTCACCGCCGTGTTATGGACCAGCAGGCTGAGGCCGCCGAGTACAACTAATATCAAAACAGACGCATAGGCCGTCATCGCACGCTCCGCATGCAAGCCAAACAGGGAAGCCGTCACTATAACAACGGATTGAAACAGGCGCGAGACGCGTGTGGCATAACGAGGCGGGGACGCGGCGGGCATGCCGGCAAAAAAAACCGCCTGCGGAAGGCAGGCGGCTTGATACTCATCAGGACTGATGATCGTCTGGATATTCACGCATAAAGCGCTCCACATCCTCAACCATCGCATCATTGCCGACGAAGAACGGGCTACGCTGATGCAACGCTTCCGGCTGCAAATCGAGAATGCGGTTTTTACCGTCGCTCGCTTTGCCGCCCGCCTGTTCGGCGAGAAACGCCATCGGGTTGCATTCGTACAGCAGGCGCAGCTTGCCGCTGGGGTGGCTGGCGGTGCTGGGGTAGAGATAGATGCCGCCTTTCAGCAGGTTACGGTGGAAATCCGCCACCAGCGAGCCGATATAGCGCGACGTGTAAGGGCGGTGGGTCGCTTTATCTTCTTCCTGACAGAACTTGATGTACTTCTTCACGCCCTGCGGGAAACGAATATAGTTGCCTTCGTTGATGGAGTAGGTGTAGCCCTTCTCCGGGAAGGTCATGCGTTCCTGGCTCAGGCAGAAAACGCCCAGCGACGGATCGTAGGTGAAGGCGTGCACGCCGCAGCCGGTAGTGTAGACCAGCATGGTTGACGAGCCGTAAACCACATAGCCGGCGGCGACCTGCTTATTGCCCGGCTGCATAAAGTCTGCTTCCGTCACCGGCGTGCCTGGCGGCGTTACGCGGCGATAAATTGAGAAAATCGTCCCGACGGAAACGTTTACGTCGATGTTGGACGAGCCATCCAACGGGTCCATCAATACCACGTACTTACCGTTTTCCACGCCTTCGAAGATGACGATCTCGTCTTCTTCTTCAGAGGCGATGCCGGCGACGATGCCGCGTGCTTTGAGCGCCGCCTTCAGCTTTTCGTTGGCGAACAGATCGAGCTTCATCTGTTGTTCGCCCTGAACGTTTTCCACGCCGCTGGCGCCCAGAATATCAACCAGACCGGCTTTATTAATATCGCGGTGGATAATTTTAGCGCCCAGCTTAATAGCGGAGATCAGCGCGGTCAGTTCACCGGTGGCATGCGGAAAGTCGTGTTGCTTCTCGACGATAAATTCGCCTAATGTTTTCATAACACAATCCCTGAATCTACGATGGAATAGCAGCATAGGGTACAAAGCTGCAACGTATGCCATGGCAGTTTAGCCGAATGAACCGCAAAGACCATAGGCCAAATCCGTTTCTTCCCGCGTCGCTCGGCGTTACACTGTGTTCCGAACTTTTTTCGTAAACGGACCTTTTATGCGTATTCATATCCTTGGTATCTGTGGCACCTTTATGGGCGGGCTGGCGATGCTGGCGCGGGCGATGGGCCATGAAGTGACCGGCTCCGATGCCAATGTTTATCCGCCGATGAGCGTGCTGCTGGAGAATCAAGGTATTGATTTAATTCAGGGTTACGACGCCAGTCAGCTCGAGCCCGCGCCGGATCTGGTGATCATCGGCAACGCGATGACGCGCGGCAACGCCTGCGTGGAAGCGGTGCTGGAGCGCAACATTCCCTATATGTCCGGGCCGCAGTGGCTGCATGATTTCGTGCTGCGCGACCGCTGGGTGATCGCCGTCGCCGGCACCCATGGCAAAACCACCACCGCCGGCATGACAGCGTGGATTTTACAGGCCTGCGGGCTGGAACCGGGCTTTGTCATCGGCGGCGTGCCGGGGAATTTCTCCGTTTCCGCCACTTTAGGAAAAAGCCCATTCTTCGTTATCGAGGCGGATGAATATGACTGCGCCTTTTTCGACAAGCGTTCTAAATTTGTCCACTACTGCCCGCGCACGCTGATCCTGAATAACCTTGAATTCGACCATGCGGATATCTTTGACGATCTGCGCGCGATTCAGAAACAGTTCCACCATCTGGTGCGCATCGTGCCGGGACAGGGAAAAATTCTGCTGCCGGAGCATGACGCCAACCTGAAGCAGGTCATGGCGATGGGCTGCTGGAGCGAGCAGGAGACCGTAGGCGAACATGGCCGCTGGCAGGCGAAAAAGCTGACGCCGGACGCGTCGCGCTGGGAAGCCTGGCTGGACGGCGAGCGCGTAGCGGAAGTGAACTGGTCTCTGGTGGGCGAGCACAACATGCATAACGGCCTGATGGCGATTGCGGCGGCGCGTCATGTCGGCGTGAAACCGGAAGACGCCGGACGCGCGCTGGATGAATTTATCAATGCACGTCGCCGTCTGGAGCTACGCGGCGAAGCGAACGGCATCAAGGTGTACGATGACTTCGCACACCATCCTACGGCGATTCTGGCGACGCTGGCGGCGCTGCGCAGCAAAGTTGGCGGCACCGCCCGCATCCTCGCCGTACTGGAGCCGCGCTCCAACACCATGAAGCTCGGCGTCAGCAAAGAAGATTTAGCCCCCGCGCTGGGGCGCGCCGACGAGGTGTTCCTCTATCAGCCGCATCATATTCCGTGGCAGGTGGCGGAAGTGGCGGACGCCTGTATTCAGCCCGCGTTCTGGAGCGCCGATATCGATACGCTGGTGGAAACCATCGCCAAACATGCGCATCCGGGCGACACCATTCTGGTGATGAGCAACGGCGGTTTCGGCGGCATTCATCAGAAACTGTTGGATCGTCTGGGCAAATAGTCGGCGTTTATCAACCCGCGTCGTAAAGGGCGCGGGAAGACAGAAGGGGAAGGCCAGCGCTACGCTCCAACAGAAAGAGCGTAACGCGGCGCGAGATCAGGCGGTTTCCGCCAGTTCGCGCAGGTACTGAAAAATCTGCCGGTAGGCCTTGGGCGGCTTATTGGCCGCTTTCTCTTTCTGCGCATTGCGGATCATGCTGCGCAGCTGCTGACGATCCGCATGCGGCCAGAGGTTCAGCACGTCGGCAATCGCATCATCGCCCTGTTCCACCAAACGATCGCGCATCGCTTCCAGCTTGTGGAACAGCGCAATCTGCTGGTTATGGCGGTTCTTCAGCTTATCCAGCGCCTGGTAGATCGGGTCGGGATCGCGCGCGCGCAGCAGCTTGCCGATCAGCTGCAGTTGACGGCGGCGGCCCTCTTTCTTGATGCGCTGCGCCAGTTCAATGGCGTCGCGCAGCTCTTCGTCCAGCGGCAGGCGATCCAGGGAATTTTTACCCAGTTCCACCATCTCCGCGCCAAGGCGTTTCAGCTCCTCGGCGTCACGTTTAATCTCACTCTTACTGACCCAAATAATCTCTTCATCTTCTTCTTCTTGATTATCCGGTACGTCGTCGAGCCACTCTTCGGGGTGTTTCGTCATTATCAGGCTCCTGAAAAAGAGGCTAATGCTATCAGGTTACGCGGCTACTGCGAAATTGTTCTCTGAGTCTGTTAGACTCCAGATTAAGGATACAACTCACGCGTTGCCGTGCATTATCTGGTTTAAGCAGGCTAAGCCAGCGCGGCAGACCGTACTCATCATATTATGGTAGGTCAATGAAAATACTTACTCAGGTTGCAGAACAACGTAAAGTGCTGGAGCAGGCGGTCGCCCAGGCGCTGGAACTGGCGAAAGCGGACACCGACGGCGCTGAAGTAGCGGTCAGTAAAACGACGGGTATCGGCGTTAGTACGCGTTATGGTGAGGTAGAAAACGTCGAGTTCAACAGCGATGGCGCGCTGGGTATCACCGTTTACTGGCAAAACCGCAAGGGCAGCGCCTCGTCCACCGATCTCAGCCCCGATGCGATCAAACGTACCGTACAGGCGGCGGTGGATATCGCCCGCTACACCTCGCCCGATCCTTTCGCTGGCATGGCCGATCGCGAGCTGCTGGCGTTCGACGCGCCGGATCTCGATCTTTTCCATCCGTGGGAGATCGATCCTGATAAAGCGATCGAGCTGGCGGCGCGCGCTGAGCAGGCTTCGCTACAGGCAGATAAGCGCATTACCAATACCGAAGGCGGCAGCTTCAATAGCCACGTCGGGATTAAAGTGTTCGGCAACAGCCACGGCATGTTGCAGAGCTACTGCTCCAGCCGCCATTCGCTCTCCAGCTGCGTGATTGCGGAAGCGGAAGGCGATATGGAGCGCGACTACGCCTATACCATCGGTCGGTCGATGAGCGATTTACAGTCGCCGGAATGGGTGGGACAGGAGTGCGCGCGCCGCACGCTTTCTCGTCTGGCCCCGCGTAAATTGCCGACGATGAAAGCGCCGGTGCTGTTCGCGCCGGAAGTGGCGACCGGGCTGTTCGGCCATCTGGTCGGCGCCATCAGCGGCAGCAGCGTCTATCGTAAATCAACCTTCCTGCTCGATGCGCTGGGCACGCAGATCCTGCCGCAATGGCTCACCATTGAAGAGAAGCCACACCTGCTGAAAGGCCTGGCCTCGACGCCGTTCGACAGCGAAGGCGTGCGGACGCAGGATCGCGAGATTGTGAAAAACGGGGTGCTGCAAAGCTGGCTGTTGACCAGCTACGCCGCGCGCAAGCTGGGGCTGCAAAGCACCGGTCACGCCGGTGGCATCCATAACTGGCGCATCGCCGGTCAGGGCAGCAGCTTTGACGATCTGCTGAAGCAGATGGGCAAAGGCCTGGTCGTAACCGAGCTGATGGGTCAGGGCGTTAGCGGCATTACCGGCGACTACTCGCGCGGCGCAGCGGGCTTCTGGGTGGAAAACGGCGAAATTCAGTATCCGGTAAGCGAAATTACCATTGCCGGTAATCTGAAGGATATGTGGCGCAACATCGTGACCGTCGGCAACGATATTGAAACGCGCAGCAATATTCAGTGCGGCTCCGTGCTGCTGCCGGAAATGAGCATCGCCGGACAATAATCATTAAATAACCGCACCGGGCGTTTAAAACGCCCGTTTTTTTTCGCCTGTCTTTCTTTCTATTGCACGGTTATAAACGTTAATTTGACGTTATTTTCGCGTAATAAAATGATGTTCACGCCCGCATTCATCACATTTCCTTATTCTTCATTTTCTTTTTAGCGCTTTAATTCCATCTGACAATCAGGGGCTTACCTTTTCGTGAGTTTTTCGCACCCGCCCTGCAAGAAATAATCTTTTTTAACTGCGCAGATGCGCAAAATAATTTTTTGCGACCTCGCGCACCTTCTGCGCCTCTATTTCCACTTTCAGGCGGAAAAAGTCGGGCTACAAACTCGCAGGGGTTAACGGTACTTTGTTTTCAACACGAAAAAATGGAACGTCAGTTAATCAGGAGTGGGGAAGGTGAATAACATAGCGGAACAGAAGTCGGCAAGCGACGCGGAGATTGCAGCGCTCGCCGAGCGGGTAATGAAACAGATCGAGGCGCTTTTTACCGCTGAGGCTATTTATCCAAATGCGGTGCAGCAGCAGATGCTGGCCTCCCACGTACGCGCGATGGCGCTGCGTTCGCTAACCGGCGAACCGTTGCCGGAAGTGGAAGCCGAACTGTTTGAAGATATCTCGCCGGAGTCGATGCGTCTGGCACAGCAGGTGGTCGATCTGTTCGGCAATCTGCCGCGCGAAGAGGCGTGGTTGCTTTCGGTGCATTTTGAAGTGGCAAAAGCGAATTAATCATCGGGCAGGCGCAGCCCTGCCGGCAGTCAGCAAATACAACAGAAGGAATGCAGTATGGTAACCGTAGTGATTGGCGATCGTTTAGGTAAAGGACAGAAAGTCGCGGCTGGCATTGAAAAAGCGGGCGGACGCGCGGTGGTTGTCCCGGGCGTGGCGGCGGATATGAAGCTGGGCGACGTAATGAAAGCAGAAAATGCCGATTTCGGCATTTCATTCTGCGGCAGCGGCGGCGCGGGCGCGATTACGGCGCAAAACAAATATGGCTATAAAGCCAGGCACGGCATGCGCTCTATTGACGAAGGCGTAACGGCGATTAACGAAGGCGCGACGGTGCTGGGTTTTGGTTTTATGGACAAAGAGGAACTGGGCGAGAAGCTGGTGCAGGCCTGGAATAAAAAGTACGGCAGCTGAGTATGAAAGAACAATTCACGACCTCGGTTCTCGTTAAAGGCAAAGGCGATACGCGAGGCAAAGCCTTTGCCGATGCTCTCAGCCGCGTTCAGCAGCAGGTGCTGCAATCCACGAACAAAATTTTGCTGCGCATCGAACCACAGGACGTAAAGGTTATTCGGGCGCAACAGAGCGTCAAAAAGGAAAAGTTTCTGTTTTTCTTTCTGGCACGTGAGCGGCGGAATTACAGCGTGGAGCTGGAAATTACCGTCAACGTTACCGTAATTGATACTGACAAGGTGGAGTTTACGGTAGCGCAATAAAAACGTTGGGCGATAAGACATAAGGAAAGACTGATGTTTTTAATTATTCTCTTTAAGTCGCTGGTCATCGGCGGGCTGGTAGGCGTGGGCGTTGGCGCCGGCGCCGCGCGTATGTTTCATGCGCCAACCTCGCAGGGGATGGGCGCATTTCGAACACTGGGCGAATTAAACTCCTGTGAAGGCGATCCCGCCTCTCACTTCTCTTTTGGTCTCGGCTTCTTCTTTAACGCATGGGCTTCTTCGGTTGCGGCTGGCTCCTTCACGCAGGATGTGGATCACCGCATTATCCCCAACTGGGGCGCGGCGGCGCTGATGGTGAAAAACCGCAACGTGGCGGAAACGCTGCACGATCCGAAAAAAATGGCTATCGCCTGCGGCCTTATCGGCATGTTCGTGGTGGCGTTCCTGAATTCCACCGCGTCAGCAGTGCCGGAAGCGTTGCAGGTCACGGCGGTGAAAGTGCTGGTGCCGGCGGCTAACCTGCTGGTCAACACCGTGATGCCGGTGATCTTCTGGCTGGCGGCGATTGACGCCGGTAAAAAATCGGGCTTCTGGGCCACCATCTTCGGCGGTCTCGCGCAGCTGATTATGGGCAACGCCGTGCCGGGTCTGGTGCTGGGCATCCTGATCGGCAAAGGCGTGGAAGAGAGCGGCTGGAACAAAGTCACCAAAGTGATGATGTTCTCTATTGTACTGCTGTTCGTGCTGAGCGGCTTCTTCCGCGGATTCGATCTTAAGCTGCTGGAATCGTTCCATATGGGTGCGCCGAACTGGCTTGAGATGATCCATAACGGACTGAGCGGAAAATAATCGGGAGCATAACGATGAACGAAACAAAAAGCGGATTCTGGTACGCGGACTGGTCTTTCCCGATCTTTGTCGGCCTGCTGTCCGCCGGCGTGTTCGCCGGTACCCATATGTACTACCTCTACGGCATCGGTGCGTTTAACGAAGTCGCCTTTGTCTCGATGCTGCGCTCCGGCATGGAGACCGGTGTTTACGGCGCGGTCGCCGCCTTCGGCGCCAGCTTCCTGTTCGCGCGCATCATTGAAGGCTCGCTGGTGGGCATTCTTGATATCGGCGGCGCGATCCAGACCGGCGTCGGGCTGGGCGTACCGGCGCTGCTGCTGGGCGCAGGCATTGAATTTCCGGTTACCAATTTCGCCGCGTCGCTGGCGACCGGCCTCGTTATCGGTCTGGCGATCGGCTACGTGATCATTCTGGCGCGTAAATTCACCATCAATCAGAGCGACTCCACCTACGGGGCGGACGTAATGATGGGCGCGGGCAACGCCTCCGGTCGCTTCCTTGGACCGTTGATCATCCTCTCCGCTATGGGTGCCTCCATTCCTATCGGCCTCGGTTCGCTGATTGGCGCGCTGCTGTTCTACCTCTGGAACAAACCGATCACCGGCGGCGCCATCCTGGGCGCGATGGTGCTGGGCGCGATCTTCCCGGTAGCGCTGTAATTCACCGCGGGCCTGCGCGTTATAGCAGGCCCGCCAGAGAGAGGTTCTCATGTTTGATCTGATTATTCGTCGCGCCAGACTGGTGGATGAACGGCTGGTCGATATCGCCATTCAGGACGGAAAAATCGCTGCGGTCGGCGAGGTTGTCGGCGAAGCGAAGCAGGAAAAGGTGCTGGACGGCACCGCGTGGGTCAGCGCGGGCTGGATCGATTCTCATGTTCACTGCTACCCAAAATCACCCATTTATCATGATGAAGCGGATCGCATCGGCGTCGCGACCGGCGTCACCACGGTGGTGGATGCGGGCAGTACCGGCGCGGACGATATCGATGACTTTTATCAGCTGACGCGCCAGGCGGAAACGCAGGTTTACGCGCTGCTGAATATCGCCCGCACCGGCATCGTCACGCAGAATGAACTGGCCGATCTAAGCCAGATCGATAAAGTCGGCGTCAGGGATGCGCTACAGCGCCTGCCCGGTTTTATTCTCGGCATCAAAGCGCGCATCAGCAGCAGCGTGGTGGGGCAGAACGGCGTCCGTCCGTTGCAGATGGCCAAAGAGATCCAGCAGGAAAACGGCGGCCTGCCGCTGATGGTGCATATCGGCAACAACCCGCCGAATCTCGATGAAATCGCCGACCTGCTCACCTCCGGCGACATTATTACCCACTGCTATAACGGCAAACCCAACCGTATTTTGACGCCTGCGGGTGAACTGCGCCTGGCGGTGAAAAAGGCGATCGCGCGCGGCGTGCGGCTGGACGTCGGCCACGGCAGCGCCAGTTTCAGTTTCGAAGTGGCGCGTCAGGCGATTGCGCAGGGCATCCTGCCCGACACCATCAGCTCCGATATTTACTGCCGCAACCGTATTGAAGGCCCGGTGAGAAGCCTGGCGCACGTCATGTCGAAATTCTTTAGCGTAGGAATGACGCTGCCGCAGATTATCGACTGCGTGACCTGGAAGGCGGCGGAAGGGTTGCGCCTGAAGCGGAAAGGGCGCCTGGAGCCGGGCTACGACGCCGATCTCACGCTGTTTACCTTTAGCGATGAGGTGCGCCCGCTGGATGATTCAGAGGGTGAAAGCGTACTGGGCCATCAACATTTTGTGCCGCTGGCGGCGGTCGTTGCCGGACAGTGGAAGGTTACCGATGAAGGGAAAGCAAATCATGTCTTCGATTTATGAAAAGTATGGCCTGAAGCAGGTGATCAACGCTTCCGGGCGCATGACCATTCTGGGGGTTTCCACGCCGTCGGCGGATGTGGTGGATACGGTAAAATATGGCCTGAATCACTATTTTGAAATCAAAGATTTAGTTGATAAAACCGGCACCTATATTGCCGGTCTGCTCGGCGCGGAAAACGCCGTGGTGGTCTCCTGCGCCTCTGCGGGCATCGCGCAGTCAGTAGCGGCGGTGATTGTGAAAGACGATCGCTGGCTGCTGGATAATCTGCATACCGCCGCGCTGACGGTGCCGCATGAAATCGTGCTGCCGAAAGGGCACAACGTTAATTTTGGCGCGCCGGTCGGCACCATGGTGGCGCTGGGCGGCGGCCGTCTGGTTGAGGCGGGCTACGCCAACGAATGTTCCGCCGAGCAGCTTTCCGCTGCGGTGACGCCGCAAACCGCGGCGATTATGTATATAAAATCGCACCACTGCGTGCAAAAGAGCCATCTCAGCGTTGAGCAGGCGGCGTCGGTGGCGCGCAAGCATAACGTGCCGCTGATCGTCGACGCCGCGGCGGAAGAAGATCTGCAACGTTACTACCAGCAGGGCGCCGATCTGGTGATCTACAGCGGCGCCAAAGCGATCGAAGGGCCGACCAGCGGCCTGGTGGTCGGCAAGCATCAGTACGTTGAATGGGTAAAACGCCAGTCGGCGGGCATTGGCCGGGCGATGAAGGTCGGCAAAGAGGGTATCCTCGGCCTGACGCAGGCGATTGAAAACTACCTGACGCGCGAAAAAGAGAGCGGGGCGCAGATGGTCGAGAAGATGTCCGCCTTTATCGACAACCTGAACGGTCTGACCGGCGTGACCGCGCGCGTGGTGTGGGACGCCGCGGGCCGTGATATCGCCCGCGCGGAGATCCATTTTGACGAGGCGGCTATCGGTCAAACTACCGGCGAGCTGGTACAGGCGCTGAAAGAGGGCGCGATCGCCATCTATTTCCGCGGTTATAAGGCGAACGAAGGCATTGTCGAAGCGGACGTGCGCAGCGTGACGCCGGAACAGCTCAACACCATTTTCCTTAGCATTAAGGCACTGATTACAGGAGCGAAACAAGCATGAAGCTGACGCCTGATTTTTATCAAAACCGTGTCTGCCTGAACGTACTGGCAGGATCGAAAGCGAACGCGCAGGCCATCTGGCAGGCGGCTGAAGGTCACGTGCTGGTCGGCGTGCTGTCAAAAAACTACGCCAGCGTAGAGCACGCCGTGAAAGATATGCGTGAATACGCCGCGCTGATCAACAACGCGCTTTCCGTCGGCCTTGGCGCCGGCGATCCGCGTCAGTCGGCGATGGTCAGCGAAATCAGCCGTGAAGTGCAGCCGCAGCACGTTAACCAGGTCTTTACCGGCGTCGCCACCAGCCGCGCTCTGCTGGGCCAACAGCAAACGGTGGTGAACGGTCTGGTATCGCCTACCGGCACGCCCGGCAGGGTTAAGATCTCAACCGGCCCGCTGAGCGCGCAGGCGCCGGATGCCATTGTGCCGGTAGAAACGGCTATCGCCATGCTGAAAGATATGGGCGGCAGCTCCATTAAATATTTTCCGATGGGCGGCCTGAAGGCGGTCGATGAGTTTACGGCGGTCGCGCAGGCCTGTGCGAAGCACGACTTCTGGCTGGAGCCGACCGGCGGCATCGATCTGGACAACTATGAGGCGATTTTGCAGATTGCGCTGGATGCTGGGGTCAGCAAAATTATCCCGCATATCTACAGCTCGATTATTGATAAAGCGTCCGGCGACACGCGACCTGACGATGTCAGGACGTTGCTGGCCATCACTAAAAAACTGGTAGGCTAACCCGCGTCGCCAGCGGCGAACGCGCCAGAAATGAGGAAAAAAGCGATGCGACTGTTTCCTGCACTTATGGTATTAATCAGCGTTGCGCCGCTGGCGGAGGCGTCTCCCTGGGCTTTTGTCGGCACCCATCAGCCGCACGGCGAGGGCGTCTATCGCTTTCGCGTTGCATCGGACGGCTCGCTGCATGACAAAACCGCAGTAAGCCGCCTGCCTGATGCGGCGCAGCTGACGATCAACGCGCAGGGCGACGTGCTGTATGTCGCCAGCGAAAGCGATCCAGGCACGATTACCGCTTACCGGCTGGATAAGGTGGGCGGGCTGACGGAAATTAATCAGGCCAGCGCCGAAGGCAGCGGTCCGGTTTATCTCTCGCTGACGCCTGACGGCAAATTTTTGCTGGTGGCGAACTACGTAAGCGGCAGCATCGCGGTGCTGCCGGTGTGCGCCGACGGCGGGCTGGATGCGGCGAGCGACAGCAAACAGCATCAGGGGCCGCCCGGCGCCGCGCAGCCACAGGCCGCCGTGGAAGGCAGCTTTGCCATCAGCGATCATAACGGGCCGCATGCGCATATGATCGCCAGCGATCCTTCCGGCCGCTATGTGTTCAGCACCGACTTAGGGTTAGATTGTATTTACCAATACCGGATCGATCGGCAGGGCAAGCTGACGCCGAACACGCCGCCGTGGATCGCCGCCTCTTCAGCAGGCGCCGGGCCGCGGCATTTCGTCTTTACACCGGACGGAAAATCGCTTTATCTGATTAATGAAGAGGCTTCGACGCTGACCCGCTATCGGCTGAACGGCGAAACGGGCGCGCTGGCGGAAGGGGCAACGGTTTCCTCGCTGCCGCCGGGCTATAAAGGCACCAGCTTCGCTTCAGGGTTGGCGATCGATAAGGCCGGAAAGCATCTTTATGTCCTGAACCGGCTGCATAACAGCATCGCCCATTTTCAAATCGGCGCTGACGGGGCGTTAACGTTGGTCGAACATATCTGGACGCGCGGCGACTATCCGCGCACCTTGACGCTTTCGCCGGATGAGCAGACCCTCTATGTGCTGAATCAGCGCAGCGATAATATCACCCGTTTCCAGCGGGACAAGGAGAGCGGGAAGCTCCATTTCAGCGATGACTATATTGCCATTGGCGCGCCATCACAGATGGTGATCGCGCCCTGATGGTAAGCTGACAGATTCATTTGCAGCGCATCGGCGCTGCCAGCAGGGGAGAGCTGCCGTGAGATTTCCAAACCAGCGACTGGCGCAACTGTTTGATACGCTGCAAAGCGAAACGCTGCCGCAGGATGAGCTTGCGCGGCGTTTTTCCGTCTCTACGCGCACCGTGCGCACCGACATCAACATGCTGAATGAGATGCTGGCTGAACATGGCGCGCTGTTTGTTCTCAGCCGCGGCGAAGGCTATCAGCTACGCATTCACGATCCGGCGCGCTACCAGCGGCTGCGTCAGCAAACGCCGTCGCGGCTGCGCGTGCCGCGCACGTCGAACGAGCGAATACACTATCTGCTGACGCGTTTTCTGACCTCCGCCTGGGCCATTAAGCTGGAAGATCTGGCGGAGGAGTGGTTTGTCAGCCGCGCCACGCTGCAAAGCGATATGGCCGAGGTGCGGGAGTGGCTTAGCCGCTATCAGCTGACGATTGAGGCGCGCCCGCGCTATGGCATGAAGCTGTTCGGCAGCGAGATGGCGATTCGTACCTGTCTGACCGACCTGCTGTATCAGATTGCGCAGGAAAACAGCGAAAGCCCGCTGCTGCAAATGGAGGCGTTGAACAGCGGCATGCTGCTGACGCTTCAACCGCTGCTGCAACACTGTTTCGCGCGCTTTAATATTCGTATGACCGATGAGGGCGAACTCTATCTGCGGCTTTATTGCGCGGTGGCGGTGCGCCGCATTAGCGAAGGCTATCCGCTTTCCGACTTTAGCGCCGAGGAGGTGGATAAGGATGTGTACGAAGCAGCGCGCCATATCATCAACCTGATGCGGCCGATAGCCGGTAAGGCGATCGCGCCGGCGGAAGAGGCCTGGCTGCGCCTGAATATCGCCGCGCGCCGCGTTGAGGAGATTGCGCCCAGCGCCATCAGCGCCGATGACGGCGATTCGCTGGTGGACTATATCCTCAGCTACATCAATACCCACTACAACTACAATCTGCAGGACGATCAGCAGCTGCGCGCCGATCTGCTAACGCACATCAAGACCATGATTACCCGTGTGCGTTACCAGATAACCATCCCGAACCCGCTGCTTTCTAATATTAAGCAGCACTATCCGATGGCATACGACGTCACGCTGGCGGCGGTCTCCAGCTGGAGCAAATATACCCCTTATGTCATCAGCGAAAATGAGATCGGTTTTCTGGTATTGCATATCGGCGTAGGGCTGGAGCGTCACTATAACGTGGGCTACGAGCGCCATCCTGAAGTGCTGCTGGTGTGCGATACCGGCAACTCTACTGTGCGCATGATCCAGGCGATGCTGCTGCGCAAATATCCGCAACTTGTGGTGACGCGCATTATCTCGCTGCGGGAATATGAAGCGCAGGCGACGATTGAAGAAGATTTCGTCATATCCACCGTGCGGCTCAGCGAAAAGGGGAAACCGGTAGTGGTGATGTCGCCGTTTCCTACTGATTACCAGCTGGAGCAGCTCGGCAAGCTGGTACTGGTGGATCGGACTAAACCCTATATGCTGGAAAAGTTCTTCGACGATCGGCATTTCCGCATTATCGACAGGCCGATGGATCAGACGCAGCTGTTCCGCCTGCTGTGCCAGCAGCTTGAGCAGGAAGGCTTCGTTGATGAGACGTTTTACTCCTCGGTTGAGGAACGCGAGGCGATCCTCAGCACGATGTTGGGCGAGGGAATAGCGCTGCCGCACTCGTTGGGCCTGCTGGCGAAAAAAAGCGTGGTGTATACCGTACTGGCGCCGCACGGCATCGCCTGGGGCGATGAGACGGCATATGTTATTTTCCTGCTGGCCATCAGCAAGGATGACTATGAAGAAGCGATGGCGATTTACGATCTGTTCGTCACCTTTATGCGCGAACGCGCCATGACGCGTCTGCGCGACAGCAGTGATTTTGACAGCTTTAAAGCGGTGGCGCTCGACTGTCTGAGCCGACTGTAGCGCTGAGGAAAGTAAAAACCCCGCCGAAGCGGGGTTTTTTAAAGAGTGAAGCTGACCGGTAAGCCGGGTTCTGTCTTGGACAGTCATTCATCTAGGCCAGCAATCGCTCACTGGCTCAAGCAGCCTACCCGGGTTCAGTACGGGCCGTACCATGTGAACCCCTATTTGGCCTTGCTCCGGGTGGAGTTTACCGTGCCACGAACTGTTGCCAGCCGCGCGGTGCGCTCTTACCGCACCCTTTCACCCTTACCTGTACTCACGAATGAGCCATCGGCGGTTTGCTCTCTGTTGCACTGGTCGTAGGCTTGCGCCTCCCAGGCGTTACCTGGCACCCTGCCCTATGGAGCCCGGACTTTCCTCCCCTTTGCCCGTCTCCCCCCGAAGGAGGACGACGACAAAGCGGCGACTGTCTGGTCAGCTTCGGCGCGGATAATAGGTCATTCTGACCGCTTTGTCATCCTTCTTGCTGTTCGAGCGCATATTTATAGAGCGCGTTTTTCTTCACGCCGTGAATTTCCGCGGTCAGCGCGGCGGCTTTTTTCAGCGGCAGCTCTTTTTGCAGCAGCGCCAGCGTGCGCAGCGCCTCGGCCGGCAGCGCTTCTTCATCGGCGTGATGCCCTTCGACAATCAGCACCATCTCGCCTTTACGACGATTTTCGTCTTCTTCAATCCAGGCCACCAGCTCCGCTACCGGCGCGCCGTGAATCGACTCCCAGGTTTTGGTCAGCTCGCGCGCCAGCACTACGTAGCGATCGGCGCCCAGCTCGCTGACCATGTCGCGCAGGCTGTCGAGCAGACGATGCGTGGATTCATAGAAAATCAGCGTGCGCGTCTCCTGCGCCAGCGCGCGCAGGGTATCGCAGCGCGCCTTGCTTTTCGCAGGCAGAAAGCCTTCGTAGCAGAAGCGATCGGAGGGCAGACCGGCGGCGCTCAGCGCGGCGATAGCGGCGCAGGGGCCGGGCAGGGGCACCACGCGCACGCCCGCCTCGCGGCAGCGGCGCACCAGATGATAGCCAGGATCGTTAATCAGCGGCGTACCGGCGTCGGAGACCAGCGCAATGCTCTGGCCTTCCTGCAGCTTGCTCAGCAGCAGCTCCGCTTTTTGCTGTTCATTATGATCGTGTAATGCGAACAGTCGCGCATTGATGGCGAAATGTTGTAGCAACAGTCCGGTATGACGTGTATCTTCCGCAGCCACCAGATCGACGCTCGTAAGCACCGTCAGCGCCCGCTGGGTGATGTCGCCCAGGTTGCCTATCGGAGTAGGAACGATATAGAGCGTGCTGGCAGAAATCTCTGCCCGATCGTGTTGTTTCATTGTTTCATCCGAATTGCCGATTTAATATTGAGCATCCTGAAAAAAACTTACTGGATACAGTATGCTTCCTTCAAAAGTCGTTCGAAAAAAAGCAGGACGCTTTGTGCCTGTTCTGCTGGCTGGCCTGATTCTGGCGGCCTGTACCGGCCAGGGGCCGCAGGCTCCCGCGGTAAACGTGCAAGGACCGGCAACGGGCACATCCGACTATTATCTGCAGCAGGTGCAGCAAAGCCCAGATGATAACAAGGCTGACTGGCAATTACTTGCGATACGTGCATTGCTGAATGAAGGGAAGTATCCCCAGGCAAACCAGCAGATGAGCCAGCTTCCGCAACAGCTGAGCGACGTGCAGCGTCTTGAGCTGCAGCTATTGACCGCGCAGCTGCGCCTCGGCGGCCAGGATATCGCCACCGCGCAGGAGATTCTGGCGAAGCTCGATCCCGCCGCGATGTCGAAAGATCAGCAGCAGCGTTATTACGGCCTGAAAATAGCCGCCAGCCAGGGACGCCCTTCGCTCGATCTGGTGCGCGCGCTGATCGCCCAGGAGCCGCTATTGAGCGATAAAGCGCATCAGGACAATATCGACGCCACCTGGCAGGCGCTGCAACAGTTGCCGCCGGAGCAGATGAGCAGCCTGGTGATTAACGCCGATGAAAATACGCTGCAGGGCTGGCTCGATCTGCTTAGCATCTATAAAGCGAACCGCACCGATCCCGATATGCTGAAAGCGGGCATTAGCGACTGGCAGACGCGTTATCCGCAGAATCCCGCAGCGAAAACGCTGCCCACCGCGCTGGGGCAGGTGCAGAACTTCCAGCCAGCCTCTACCGGCAAGATCGCGCTGCTGCTGCCGTTAAGCGGTCAGGCGCAGGTCTTCGCCAGCGCAATCCAGAAAGGTTTCAACGACGCGAAAAACGGCCTGTTGAACGCGGCGCCTGCCTCTGCGATCGGCAGCGCGCAGAATCCGGTCTCGCTGGCGAGCGGCGATGCGCAAAGCGGTGCAGGCGCGGCAGATAACGCCCAGAACGTGGCCGCCCCGGCGAGCGATACGCAGAACGCCGACGCTAACGCCGTGGTCAGTCCTTCCGCCGTGCCAGCAGATAACGCTGACGCTCAGCCGCAGGCCGCCGCGCCGACGCCAGCATCGGTCTCCACCGCGCCGGCCAGCAATGCCGAAGTCAAAGTTTACGACACCAGCTCTCAGCCGATTCAGCAGGTGCTTGCGCAGGCGCAGCAGGATGGCGCGACGCTGGTGGTCGGCCCGCTGCTGAAAAGCAGCGTGCAGCAGGTAGCGGACGCTTCGACGCCGCTGAACGTGTTGGCGCTTAACGAGCCGGAAACGATCCAGAACCATCCGAATCTTTGCTACTTTGCGCTTTCTCCTGAAGACGAAGCGCGAGACGCCGCGCATCATATCTGGCAGCAGGGCAAACGCATGCCGCTGATGCTGGTGCCGCGCAGCTCGCTGGGCGATCGCGTCAGCAAAGCCTTTGCGCAGGAGTGGCAAACGCTGGGCGGCGGCACGGTGCTGCAACAGTCGTTTGGCTCCACCGCCGAGCTGAAGCAAGGCATCAACAGCGGCGCAGGCATTAGCCTGAGCGGCACGCCGGTCGCCGCCGCGCCCAGCGAGCCGCAGGGCGTGACCATCGCTGGCCTGACTATCCCGGCGCCGCAGAGCAGCGCGCCGACGGAAGCGGCCGCCAGCAGCGGCGGCAGCGTGGACGCGGTCTATATCGTGGCGACGCAGAGCGAACTGCAACTGATCAAGCCGATGATCGCCATGCGCGTCAGCAGCCGCAGCAACGTGGCGCTCTATGCCAGCTCCCGTAGTTTCCAGGCGGGCACGGGCCCCGATTTCCGTCTGGAGATGGAAGGCTTGCAGTTTAGCGATATTCCGCTGCTGTCGGGCGCCAATCCGGGGCTGATGCAGCAGGCGGCACGTAGCTTCAACAACGATTACTCGCTGGTTCGCCTCTATGCGATGGGCATTGACGCCTGGACGCTGGCTAACCACTTCAGCGAAATGCGTCAGATGCCCGGTTTCCATATCGACGGCAACACCGGGCAGCTGAGCGCCACGCAGGATTGCGTCATCAACAGGAAGTTGACATGGAGCCAGTATCGTCAGGGACAGGTGGTCCCGGCCAGCTAAGCCGTCAGCAAAAGGGCGCGCGCTATGAACTGATGGCGCGGCGTTATCTGGAGCAGAAAGGGCTGGTGTTCGTCGCCGCCAACGTGCGATATCGTGTTGGCGAGCTTGATTTGATTATGCGTGACGGGCGACAGTGGGTCTTCGTCGAGGTACGCTACCGTCGCGACGCGCGTTTTGGCGGCGCGGCGATGAGCATCACCTGGCGCAAGCAGCAGAAGCTGTTGCGCAGCGCGGCCCTGTGGCTGGCGGCGCGCAACGCCAGTTTTGATACGGTTGACTGTCGTTTCGACGTGGTCGCCATTACCGGGCAGCAGCTGTCATGGCTGCCCGATGCGTTTCAAGCCCACAATTAGAACCAGGTGGTAGTGTGCTGGAAAGAATTAAAGCCTGTTTTACTGAGAGTATACAAACGCAGATCGCCGCTGCGGAGGCGTTGCCCGACGCGATTTCCCGCGCGGCGATCGCCATGGTGCAATCGTTGCTGAACGGCAACAAGATCCTCTGTTGCGGCAACGGCACGTCGGCAGCCAATGCGCAGCATTTCGCCGCCAGCATGATTAACCGTTATGAAGCGGAGCGTCCCAGCCTGCCGGCGCTGGCGCTGAACGCGGATAATGTGCTGCTGACCGCCATCGGCAACGACCGGCTGCATAACGAAGTCTACGCCAAACAGGTGCGCGCGCTGGGGCAGACGGGCGATGTGCTGCTGGCGATTTCAACCCGCGGCAACAGCCGGGATATCGTTAAAGCAGTCGAGGCGGCGGTCACGCGCGATATGACCATTATCGCCCTGACCGGTTATGACGGCGGCGAGCTGGCCGGCCTGCTGGGACCGCAGGATGTGGAGATTCGCATTCCATCACACAGAAGCGCCAGGATTCATGAAATGCATATGCTTACCGTGAACTGCCTGTGTGATTTGATTGATAACACTCTGTTTCCACACCAGGAATAAATAAGGAGATGCAATGAAGGCATTATCAGCACTGGCAGTGATTCTTGCCGCCCTGGTATTACAGGGCTGCGCCGCCGTGGTGGTGGGCAGCGCGGCTGTTGCCACCAAGACGGCGACCGATCCGCGCACCGTCGGCACTCAGGTGGATGACGGCACGCTGGAGCTGCGCGTCAGCAATGCGCTGGCGAAAGATCAGCAGATTAAAAACGACGCGCATATCGTCGCCACTGCCTATCAGGGCAAAGTGCTGCTGACCGGCCAGGCGCCGAGCAGCGAAGTGGCGGAGCGCGCGAAGCAGATCGCGGTCGGCGTGGATGGCGCGACGGAGGTCTATAACGAAATACGTCAGGGGCCGAAAGTGACGCTGGGCACCGCGTCGTCCGATACCTGGATCACCACCAAAGTGCGTTCTCAGCTGCTGGGCAGCGATCAGGTGAAATCCTCCAACGTGAAGGTCACCACCGAGAACGGCGAGGTGTTTCTGCTGGGGCTGGTGACGCAGGCGGAAGCCAGCGCGGCGGCGGATATCGCCAGCCGGGTGAGCGGGGTGAAGCATGTCACCACTGCCTTTACTATTCTAAAATAACGCTTCAGGGGCGGCCTCAGCGCCGCCCCGTTTTTTTATTACGCCAGCAGATCGACCACCAGCGCGCGCAGCGGCGTTTGCGCCTCTATGCAGAGGCTGGCCTCATCACGAATAAAAGCCCCGTCGCCGCAGCCCAGTTCCTCCCGCTCGCCGTTCGCCGTCAGCGCCTGAAAAGCGCCGTGGATCGATTGCAACCAGGCGCGCGAGCCCCGCAGCGGCTGCTGCCAGCGTTCGCCGGGCGCCAGCTGAATATGATGTATCCAGACCTGCTGACGCACCTGCAAACTGCCTTTTTCGCCGTCGGGCGAAGCGATAAGCTGATGCGTCTCCTCCTTCCCCAGCGACATTTGCTGCACCAGCGGATTTTCCCGCGTCGGGCAGGCGTCGAGCCAGAGCTGGATGCGCGTCAGCGGCGCTTCCTTGCTTACGTTCAGCTCGCTGTACGTAACGCCGGGCTGGGTGGCGAGCAGCAGCGCCTCGCCGCTTGCCGCGCGGCTGTAGTTGCCTTCGCTGTCGCGGTATTCCGCTTCGCCCTGTAGGATAAGATTAAGGATATCCACCTGCGGGTAGGTGCGTGGTTGAAAGGCGGCGCCGGGCGCCAGCACTTCCTGATTCAGCACGCGCAGCGACGCGTACCCCAAAAGTTTCGGATCAAAGTAGTGCCCAAAGGAAAATGTATAGCGCGCCTGCAGCCAGCCGTAATCCGCGTGGCCGCACTGTTGCGCGGTGCGTGACATCATCATAGTTATATTACCTCCCATCAGCGCCAGCCTTTACCACCAGCGGGCCGCTCAGGTTTCCATGGTAAATATCTGGACGGCGGATTGTTAGCCAGTTAATCTGCCAGGCATATTCAAAATTACTGACAGAGACGCGCTATGGCAAAAGATAGGGCTTTAACCCTCGAAGCATTACGCGTGATGGATGCTATCGATCGGCGCGGCAGCTTTGCGGCCGCTGCGGATGAACTGGGACGCGTGCCGTCGGCGCTGAGCTACACCATGCAGAAGCTGGAAGAGGAGCTGGATGTGGTGCTGTTCGACCGTTCCGGCCATCGCACCAAATTCACCAACGTGGGACGCATGCTGTTGGAGCGCGGCAGGGTGCTGCTGGAAGCGGCTGATAAGCTGACTACCGACGCGGAAGCGCTGGCGCGCGGCTGGGAAACACACCTGACGATTGTGACCGAAGCATTGGTGCCTACCGAATCGCTTTTCCCGCTGGTGGAAAAACTCTCGGAGAAGGCCAATACGCAAATCTCGCTGATCACCGAAGTGCTGGCGGGCGCGTGGGAGCGGCTGGAGCAGGGGCGCGCCGACATTGTGGTGGCGCCCGATCTGCATTTCCGCGCCTCGACAGAAATCAACACCCGCAAGCTCTACAGCATTATGAGCGTGATTGTCGCCAGCCCGGATCACCCGATCCATCAGGAGCCGGAGCCGCTGTCGGAGGCGACGCGCGTGAAATATCGCGGCATCGCGGTAGCGGATACCGCGCGTGAAAGGCCGGTGCTGACGGTACAACTGCTGGACAAGCAGCAGCGCCTGACGCTGAGCAGTATGGATGATAAGCGGCGTGCACTGCTGGCGGGGCTGGGCGTGGCGAGCATGCCTTATCCGATGGTGGAGCGGGACATTGCCGAAGGGCGTCTGCGCGTCGTCAGCCCGGAAACCACGAGCGAGATCGATATTATCATGGCCTGGCGGCGCGATAGCATGGGCGAGGCGAAAGCCTGGTGCCTGCGTGAGATCCCGCGCCTGCTGGGAAGAAAAGGGTAACCGGCGGTTACCCGCTCTATGCCGTTAAACCGATTCCGGGAAGCGTTCGTCGCGCCCGTGCGGTTCATCCCAGTTTATCGCCGGGCCAAGGGAGATAACGCCGCTGGGATTGATGGTTTTATGGCTGCGATAGTAATGATGGCGAATATGCTCAAGGTTTACCGTTTCGGCGATGCCGGGCATCTGCCAGATGTCGCGCAGGAAGCCGTTCAGGTTTAAGTAATCGCCGATACGCTGCTGGTCGCATTTAAAATGGGTAACGTAAACCGGATCGAAACGCACCAGCGTGGTCCAAAGGCGCAGATCCGCCTCGGTGAGCTGGTTGCCGGCCAGCCAGCGATGCTGGCCGAGGATCTGCTCCAGACGGTTCAGCGACTGGAACAGCGCGGTCGCCGCTTCCTCGTAGGCCGCCTGCGAGGTGGCGAAGCCCGCCTTATAGACGCCGTTATTGACCGTGTCATAGATCCAGCCGTTAAGCTCATCGATTTTTTCACGCAGGGCGACAGGGTAGTAATCGCCGGCGCGCGCGCCCACCGCGTCAAACGCGGAGTTCAGCATGCGAATGATATCGGCGGACTCGTTGCTGACGATCGTCTGCTGCTGCTTATCCCACAGCACCGGAACGGTCACGCGGCCGCTGTACTGCGCATCGGCGTGCTGATAAAGCTGATAGAGAAAATCGTGCTGGTAGAGATCGTCGCCGGTCGCCGCAGGAAAATCGGTGGCGAAGGTCCAGCCGTTTTCCAGCATTAGCGGATGCACCACTGATACAGAAATCATCTGCTCCAGCCCCTTCAACTGACGCATCAGCAGCGTACGGTGCGCCCAGGGACAGGCAAGCGAGACATAGAGATGGTAGCGATCGCGCTCGGCGGGGAAGCCCCCTTTGCCGGTCGGCCCGGCGCTGCCGTCAGCCGTCACCCAGTTACGAAAGGCGGATTCAGATCGCTTAAAGCGGCCGCCGGTCGATTTTGTGTCATACCAGGTATCCTGCCAGACGCCGTCAATCAGTTGTCCCATAACTCCTCCAAAATGAAAGGAGCGAGAATGGAATCATCCTCGCCCTTTTGTTATTGAGTATAGCAACCGCTTACCACTTTTTACCCAGCAGGCGGTCGATGCTGTAAGCGCCTGGCCCGGTGATGCCCAGCAGCAGGAAGCCGCCCGCCATCGTCACGTTTTTCATAAACATAATCGAGTTCACTCCTTCCGCGAAGTTGCTGTGGAACAGGAAGGCCGTCAGCAACGTGAAGAGCGCAGTGAAGAGGGCGGTAAAGCGCGTCAGGAAGCCGAACAGAATCGCCAGGCCGCCGCCGAGCTCCAACAAAATAACCAGCGGCAGGATAAACGCGGGTACGCCCATCGCTTGCATGTACTGCGCCGTGGCGTCATAGCCGCTGATTTTGCCCCAGCCGGAAACGATATAAAGGATCGGCATTAAAATGCGTGCGACCAGCAGACCAGTATCTTCTAATTTTTTCATCATCTTTCCCCAGTGTTGGTTTGCTGCAAACGAAGCGCGTCTGAGCAATTAAATTCAGTGGTAACGGGCTATTAGGCGCCGTGTTTGCTAACTGAGGAGGATAATAGGCGGAGTGCGCAAGATATGTAAGCGAGATAAACTGTCAAAGAAATTCAATAAAGTTGATGGTGGCTGCCCCGCGTTAAACAGGGCAGTCAGAGAGGCGTTAATGCTTTTGCGGCAGGTTGGCTTTTACCAGACGCCAGGTGCTCCAGATGCCGAAGCCGCGCTTGGCCCAGCGCATAAGGAAGTTAGGATTGCGTACCGACCAGACCGCCAGCGCGCTGCTGCCGATGGCGATATAGCTGCGCAGGCTTAACAGCGTCATCCAACCGCGATCGTAGCGGGCGGTTTCCAACAGCCAGTCACGTCGGGCCGCGCTAAGATCGAGGCGCTGCTGGTGAATGGCGATCAACAGATCCGCTTTACGTTGCTCACGGTCAGCACGGTTCATGGATGGCGATCCTCCAGCATCTGACGATCGGAAGCGAGCTCCTTGCGCGTATGATGAAGCAATGTGGATTTGCGTGATTTACGCAACGTCCACAGGCCGAAAATTAGCGCCAGTAGGAAAAGCACGCCGGTCGTGATGCCGATCGCCATCAGGCGGTACTGCGCGTCAACGGCCCAAATCACCAGTACCATCAGGCTCATCAGCCCAAACGCGGTGAACAGCATCGTCAGGCCAGTCATCAACAGCATCTGTATCAGATTCGCCTTTTCCTCTTCCAGCTCGACCACTGCCAGGCGCACACGGGTTTCTACCATGCCAACCAGCGTAGTAACAAGACGCTGTCCGATGTTTATGACCCCTTTGCCCGGGCCTTGGCTTTGCTGAGAATGGGCCATAATTAACGACGCGAAACCAGCATGCCAAGCACCAGACCCACGGCTGCGCCGATGCCGACGCCGTGCCATGGGTTTTCACGCACGTAATCGTCAGCGCGGCCCACCGCTTCACGGGTGGTCTGCGACAGGCGATCGCCGGTTTCGCCCAGGCGCAGGCGCGATTCGTCCAGCGCGGCGCGCGCTTTGCTACGCAGCTTGTCCAGTTCGGATTTCGATTTATCGGTAGAGTGGCTCAGCACCTCTTCCAGCGTATCCGCCAGGTTTTTCAGCTCGGCGCGCAGGTGTTCTGACGTAGTATCTTTTGACATGAAACACTCCTTTATTCTCAGGCAATGTACGCTGTAAATGGATTAGTAGGGCGCTGACTGTAGCGCTTTCAGCTCTTCGCGCTCTTCCTGTAGTTTGCGTTGGCGTTTGGCGATTTTCTCTTTATCGCCATCTTCCTGGGCATCTTTTAAATCCTGTTCACGCTCGGCCACTTCACGCTGCTTAGCCTTGATATTCTCCTGATGCGCCGCCTTCAGCTTTTCATCGCTGCAGTTGGCCTGCACTTCAGTCAGGGCGCGTTCCAGGCCGTTCACCCGGCGTTGATTATCATGTTGTTTGGCAGCCGCGATTTCTTGCTCTATCGTCTTCTCTTTCTGCATACAGAGCGGGCCAGCCGCCTGTACAAAACCTGAAAAAGAAACGAGCGCCAGAAAAAGCGAGGTACGAAATTTCATCTGATAATGACCTTCCATTGTTAAATTCAGCCGCTCCCTGTGAACGGTATCGATGCAGCGATTATAAGGCTGGCAACCATGCCGCTTTATAACCTTTTGTAAGAATAGACACTCTTTAGCGAAAGCTCAAAAAGTGTTGGCGAAGAAGGAATGTTCTGAGGGCGAAAAGGCGCGCCGGCTGAGTGAAATCAGCCAACCGACTGCTGACGCAGCGAAATTTTATTCAGCCAGCCGTTGCCAGTGCCGTTTTCCAGCTGCGCGATATCAAAACCGTGGGGCAGAATTTTATGCAGCGCGCGCTGTGCCGCCTGACTCTGCTCCTGCGATTCAAAACGCAGCACCAGCGAGTCCTGAGCCGGAGTAATGCTTTTTACCTGAATGCCTAAGGCGTTGAGCTGCTGCCAGACGTAAAAACCGTCCGGCAGCGTGACGCCCTGATGAGCGGCGCGGATCAGCAGCGCATTTTCATGACGAAACAGCGCGGGAACGATGGCGAAGGCGAGAATCGCCAGCAGACCGGCCAGCAGCCAGCGCAGCGGCTGGCGCAGAAGAGGTTGCAGCCAGCGCATCATGACTGACCTTTTTGGTTGCTGTTGGCCTGGCGTTTACGCCACAGCACCAGCAGCGATCCGAACAGTCCCACCACCAGCAGCACCAGCGGCAGCAGCATCAGGCAGAACATCAACTCATCTTCATAACGGCGGAAAATAGGCGTTTTGCCCAGCGCAAAGCCCATTACCGTCAAAATCAACACCCACAGAAAGCCGCTCATCCAGTTGAAGAACTGAAAACGGGTATTGCTGAGACCGGAAAGACCGGCGATGGTCGGCAGCAGCGTGCGCACAAAAGCGATAAAGCGGCCGATTAACAGCGCCGAGAGGCCGTGGCGGTGAAACAACTGGTGCGCGCGCTGATGGTACTGCGCGGGCAGGTGCGACAGCCACTTTTGCACCGTAGGCGTATTGCCCAGCCATTTGCCCTGAATATAGCTGACCCAGCAGCCGAGGCTGGCGGCGGTAGTGAGAATAAACAGGGTAAGCGGGAAATTCATCGTGCCTTTCGCGATCAGCACGCCGACTAAAATCAGCAGGCTGTCGCCAGGCAGAAAGGCGGCAGGCAGCAGGCCATTTTCCAGAAACAGGATCATAAACAGCACACCATATATCGCCCAGACCAGCGTCGGATCGGCCAGGGTTTCAAAATCTTGTTGCCATAAGGCTTGCAACAACGCTTTTAAAATATCCATTCAATGTTCCTGAACTTCATTGGTAACGCCGGCTCATCGGTGACTGGCCGGGACAGCGGGCAGGCGGTTTTTGTTTAGTGTAGTCGCCGCTATCACAGGCCGGGTACTTGCTTTCTGCCGGAATGGCGTAAAAAAACGACGCGTTCCTCTTTCCCTCTGCGAAACGGTAAGAAAAGGCGGATAACTGTAACAAAATCCACAGATACGAGACAGGGAAAGTTAGCACAGGATGAGATTTTTACCGTTGAAAATTATTAGCAGAAAGGAGTTTTACACAGGCTGACACTAAAGTAAGTTTACTGACTTTAGACGCTTTGTTAGCCAAAGCGCCTGTTTTTAACGGGAAGAGGTGGGATCGGGTAAAATAACCGGATTTTCAGCGAACATATAGCGATCTACATTAAATTCAAAATCGTCAGTGGTGGCGTTAAACAACATCTGACGCGTATTTTCCAGATGTTGCCACATCGCCAGCTTAGCGGCTGCGGGATCTTTACGAATCAGCGCTTTCAGTATGGCGTCGTGATCGCTGCACCAGCTGCCGATCGAGCGCTCGTCAATATGTTCATGCAGCTTCAGCCAGTAGGGGTTGTGCATACGGTGCAGCCACATCTTTTCGACGATGGCGGCCAGCGCGCTGTTCTGCGTCGCCATGGCGATTTTTACATGGAAGCGCATGTCCCACTCTGAATCGCGGAAGCGATCCTCTTTACGCGCCTGCTCCTGAATCTCCATCAGCTGCACGATATCCTGGCGTGTTACGCGCGTGGCGGCGAACTCCGCCACATTGCTTTCAATCAGCTGGCGCGCCTGCAACAGTTCAAACGGGCCGAAGTTGGCGAACTCCAGCTGGCTGTCGGTGACGACGCGATGACTCTGCTGATTGGAAATCACATGAATGCCGGAGCCTTTGCGCACCTCAACATAGCCTTCCACTTCGAGCATGATGATCGCTTCGCGCACCACGGTGCGGCTAACCTGCATCTCTTCGGCAATCAGGCGTTCGGCAGGCAGTTTATCGCCCACCCGATACTGACCCGCCTCAATGCGGGTTTTTAACTCTGAGGCCAGCTGTTGATAAAGACGACGTGGTTCGCTGATATCCATAGGCAAATCCATAGCAGAGAAATTCTTGAAGTTGTTATACCACTTACCGAACGCCGGGCCAATGGTTGTGGCGTGTGGTCCACAGGAAATGCGAGGGAAGACGCACTTCTGCTGCGCGCAGAGGATAACGTTAAAAGAGAATGCGGGACAGAGGATAAAGAGGGGAAAAGCGTCAGAAAGCAGGCGCGCCTTAACACGCCTGCTGGAGAGTTTAGCTGCGAACCGGCGCGCCGGCGACGGACGCAACCTGCTCCTGCTGTAATTCGGAAACCGGTTTGTTTTTCAGCACCGTCCATATGACCACCGCGCCCAGCAGATCGAACACCGCCAGCGCGGCGAACAACGGGCTGAAGCCCAGCGTGTCGGCCAGCGCCCCGACCACCAGCGCGAACAGGGTGCTGGCGGTCCAGGCCGCCATGCCGGTCAGACCGTTGGCGGTCGCCACCTCATTACGGCCAAAAACATCGGAGGAAAGCGTAATCAGCGAACCGGACAGCGCCTGATGCGCAAAACCGCCGATGCAGAGCAGACCGATCGCCACGTAAGGGCTGGTGAACAGACCGATGGTGCCAGGGCCGATCATCAGCACCGCGCCCATGGTGACCACCAGCTTACGCGAAACGATCAGGTTAACGCCGAAGATACGCTGGAACAGCGGGGGCAGATAGCCGCCGACGATGCAGCCGAGATCGGCGAACAGCATCGGCATCCAGGCGAACATCGCGATCTCTTTCAGGTTAAAGCCATAGACCTTAAACATAAACAGCGGGATCCAGGCGTTAAAAGTGCCCCAGGCTGGCTCGGCGAGAAAGCGCGGCAGGGCGATGCCCCAGAACTGGCGGTTACGCAGGATCTGACCAGCGCTCATTTTCTTGCCGTTGCTGACCTGATGATGCGCTTCCTGACCAGAAAGAATGTAGTCGCGTTCTTCCTCGCTCAGCCTGGTCTGCTTTTTAGGATGTTTATAGAAGATCAGCCAGCAAACCGCCCAAATCATACTGAGGACGCCGGTGATGATAAATGCTATTTCCCAGCTGTGGGCGACGATGGCCCAGACCACCAGCGGCGGCGCGACCATAGCGCCGATAGAGGAGCCGACGTTGAAATAGCCCACGGCGATGGAACGCTCTTTCGCCGGGAACCACTCGCTGCTGGCTTTCAGGCCGGCAGGGATCATCGCGGCTTCCGCCGCGCCGACCGCGCCGCGCGCAATCGCCAGGCCGCCCCAGCTGCCCGCCAGCGCGGTGGCGGCGCAGAAGACCGCCCAAAGGATGGCGAACATCGCATAGCCAATTTTGGTGCCGAGAACATCAAGAACATAACCCGCGACCGGCTGCATGATGGTATAGCAGGCCGAGTAAGCGGCGACGATATAGGAGTATTGTTGGGTGGTAATGTGAAGCTGATCCTGGAGCGTAGGCGCGGCAACGGCAATGGCGTTGCGCGTCAGGTAACCCAGCACGGTACCGATGGTCACCAGACCGATCATATACCAGCGTAGCCCTTTTATTTTACGCATGTCATACCTCTTCCAGTTCTGTATGCGGCCCGTGCCGCTGTTGTTGTTATGCGGGGCTGCCTGCTGACCAAGGCTGACAGAGAGCATCTGTGAACCTGGTGCTGCGAGCGCCCGTTTTTTATTCCTTGCCTTTAAAAAACATTCGTTCAGTAAATTCTGACCGGCAGACGATAACTTGTCATACCGATTTAAAAGTTGAATGCCATCACAAAAACCATTTTTGCGATATGGGATAATAAAAATCACTAAATGTCAGGTTCTTACTGGTTTGCAGGGCGACAGGCAGCAGTATTAGCCAGACAAAGCTGTCTGATATGTGAGCTGTATCGCAAAATAATCGCTGCGCCGCCGCAAATTGGTATGATAACTTTTCGCCATCAGGTGGATGCATCTGCGCCGTTCATGCAAGAGGAGACCGGAATGTCCCGTTTTATGACCGAAGATTTTTTGCTCGACACCGAATTTTCCCGCCGTCTTTACCACGACTACGCGGCCGATCAGCCGATTTTCGATTATCACTGCCACCTGCCGCCGCAGCAGATCGCGGAAAACTATCGTTTTAAAAATCTGTACGACATCTGGCTTAAGGGCGACCACTATAAATGGCGTGCGATGCGCGCGAACGGCGTGCCGGAAGCGCTTTGCACCGGCGACGCCAGCGATCGTGAAAAATTCAACGCCTGGGCACGCACCGTCCCGCATACCATCGGCAACCCGCTTTATCACTGGACGCATCTTGAACTGCGCCGCCCGTTCGGCATCACCGACGTGCTGCTGTCGGAAAAAACCGCCGATCGCATCTGGAACGCGTGCAACGAGCTGCTGGCGCAGGACGCGTTCAGCGCACGCGGCATCATGCAGCAGATGAATGTACGCATGGTGGGCACCACCGACGATCCGATCGACGATTTACAGCACCATCAGCGTTTGGCGCAGGATGCCAGCTTCAGCATTAAGGTGCTGCCGAGCTGGCGTCCCGATAAGGCGTTCAATATCGAGGCGGAAGGGTTCGCGGAGTATATGAACAAGCTTGGCGCGGTAGCGGACGTGGATATTCGTCGCTTCGACGATTTGCGGCGCGCGCTGAGCAAACGGCTCGACCATTTCGCCGCGCACGGCTGTAAGGTTTCCGATCACGCGCTGGATGTCGTGCTGTACGCCGAAGCGGACGACGCCGCGCTGGATCAGATTCTGGCGAACCGGCTTCAGGGCAACGCGCCTTCCGAACATGAAGCTGCGCAGTTTAAAACCGCAGTGCTGGTCTGGCTGGGTGCGGAATACGCCCGACGCGGCTGGGTGCAGCAGTACCATATCGGCGCGCTGCGCAATAACAACCGTCGTCAGCTGCAGCTGCTGGGCCCGGATGTCGGCTTCGACTCCATTAACGACCGCCCACTGGCGGAACCGCTGGCGCGCCTGCTGGACGCGCAGAATCGCGACAACGCGCTGCCGAAAACCATCCTTTACTGCCTGAACCCGCGCGATAACGAAGTACTGGCGACGATGGCGGGCAATTTCCAGGGCGAAGGCGAGCCGGGCAAAATGCAGTTCGGTTCCGCATGGTGGTTTAACGATCAGCTGGACGGCATGCAGCGCCAGATGACCCAGCTGGCGCAGATGGGCCTGTTAAGCCGCTTCGTCGGCATGCTCACCGACAGCCGCAGCTTCCTTTCCTATACCCGTCACGAATATTTCCGTCGGCTGCTCTGCCAGATGATTGGACGCTGGGTAGAGAACGGCGAGGCGCCGGCGGATATCGATCTGCTGGGCAACATGGTGCAGAACATCTGCTTCAATAATGCCCGCGACTATTTCGGCATTGAGCTTTAATCCGAGGAAAATGCATGCAAACCCTTAACCGCGCCGCTTTTCCGGGACCGCAATACCCCACCCGCATTATTCAGTTCGGCGAGGGCAACTTTCTGCGCGCCTTTATCGACTGGCAGATCGATCTGCTCAATGTCCACGGCGGCCTGGATGCGGGCGTCACGGTGATTCGACCGCTTAATCGGCGCGTGGACTATTCGCTCAATCATCAGGACGGGCTTTACACCGCGCTAATCCGTGGCCTGAACGCACAGGGCGAGGTGGTTAGCGAGCCACGGCTGATTCGGTCGGTTAACGAAGAGATCCAGCCCTGGGAGCAATTTGAGCCGTTTATCGCGCTGGCGCGCGATCCGCAGATCCGCTTTATGTTCTCCAACACCACCGAGGCGGGCATCGCTTTCAACGCCGAGGATCGGCCGGACGATCGCCCGACGCGATCTTTCCCCGGCAAGCTGACCCAGCTGCTGTGGGCGCGCTGGCAGCACTTTTCCGGCGCGGCGGATAAAGGCTGGATCCTGCTGCCCTGCGAGCTGATCGATGACAACGGCGATACGCTGCGCGAGATGGTGCTGCGCTATGCGCAGCTCTGGCAGCTGCCGTCAGCCTTTAGCGACTGGATCGTGCAACACAACATCTTCTGCAACACGCTGGTGGATCGCATTGTACCCGGCTATCCGAAAGAGGACGCTGAGGAGATCTTCGCTCAGCTTGGCTACCGCGATCCGCTGCTGGTGGCGGGCGAGGTCTTTTACCAGTTTGTGATTCAGGGGCCGCAGCAGGTCGCCGACGAGCTGCGGCTGAACGCGCTGCCGCTTAATATCCGCCTGGTGGATGACATTAAGCCGTGGAAAGAGCAGAAGGTCGCCATTCTCAACGGCGCGCACACCGCGATGGTGCCGGTCGCCTGGCTTTCCGGCCTGGAGACCGTCGGGGAAGCGATGAATGACGCAGAGATCGCCAGCTTCGTCGACGCTCTGCTGCGTCAGGAGGTGATCCCGACGCTCGATCTGCCGGCGGAAGATCTGCACCGCTTCGCCGATGCGGTGCTGGGGCGCTTCCGCAATCCGTTTATTCGTCATCAGCTCTCTGCCATCGCGCTGAACAGCATGACCAAGTTCCGCACGCGCCTGCTGCCGCAGCTGCTGGCCGGGCATCAGCAAACCGGGCAGTGGCCGACACGCATCACCTTCGCGCTGGCGGCGCTGCTGGCATACTATCGCGGCGAGCGCGACGGCGAGGCCTGGGCGCTACAGGATGACGCGCAGTGGCTGGATCGCTTCGCTACGCTCTGGCCGCAGCAGGCGCAGGGCGCCATCTCGCTGCGACAGCTGGTCGCCGCCGTGCTGAGCGATGCACAACACTGGCAACAGGATCTGAGTCAGCTGCCAGGACTGGTTGACGCCGTTGCCGCACACCTGCAAACCATCACCGCTCAGGGAATGCGGGCGGCTATACCAAAATGAGGAACAGCGGCTATGCAACAGGCAATTAAAATCGCGCCGCGCGACAACGTCGCCGTCGCGCTCAGCGATCTGGATGAGGGCAGCATATTGACGCTTGATGGCGTGATGGTCACGTTGCGTCAGCCGATTGGTCGCGGGCACAAGTTCGCGCTGCGGCCCATTGCGGTCAATGAACATATCATCAAGTACGGACTGCCGATCGGTCACGCCACGCAGACGATTGATGTCGGCGAGCATGTCCATGCCCAGAATGCGCGCACCAACCTCAGCGATCTGGATGAGTATCAGTACCAGCCCGATTTTCTGACATTGCCGCCGCAGGCCGCCGATCGTGACGTACAGATCTATCGTCGGGCCAACGGCGAAGTGGGCATCCGCAATGAGCTGTGGATTCTGCCGACCGTAGGCTGCGTCAATGGCATCGCGCGTCAGATCCTGCAACGCTTTCTGCGTGAAACCAATGACGCCACGGATATCGACGGCGTGCATCTCTTCAGTCATCCGTTCGGCTGTTCGCAGCTGGGGCAGGATCATGAGAATACCCGCACCATGCTGCAAAATATGGTGCGTCACCCTAACGCTGGCGCGGTGCTGGTGATTGGGCTCGGCTGCGAGAACAATCAGGTGGATACCTTCCGTGAAACGCTGGGCGACTATGACAGCGATCGCGTCAGCTTTATGATCTGTCAACAGCAAGAAGATGAGGTCGAAGCGGGGTTGACGCGCCTGCACCAGCTTTATGAGAAAATGCGTCATGACCGGCGCGAGCCGGGACGCCTGAGCGAGCTGAAGTTCGGCCTGGAGTGCGGCGGATCGGACGGCTTCTCCGGCATCACCGCCAATCCGATGCTGGGCCGCTTTTCCGACCGGATGATTGCCAACGGAGGTACCACGGTGCTGACTGAAGTGCCGGAGATGTTCGGCGCCGAGCGTATTCTGATGAGCCGTTGCTGCGATGAGTCTACCTTCGAAAAAACGGTGGAGATGATCAACGATTTCAAACGCTACTTTATCGCCCATCAGCAGCCGATCTATGAAAATCCGTCGCCGGGCAACAAGGCGGGCGGCATTACCACGCTGGAGGAAAAATCGCTGGGCTGCACGCAAAAGGCGGGCCAGAGCCAGGTGGTGGACGTGCTGAAGTATGGTGAGCGGCTGCGTCAGCCGGGCTTAAATCTGCTCAGCGCGCCGGGCAACGATGCGGTGGCGACCAGCGCGCTGGCGGGCGCCGGCTGTCATATGGTGCTGTTCACTACCGGTCGCGGCACGCCCTACGGCGGCTTTGTGCCGACGGTGAAAATCGCCACCAACAGCGAGCTGGCGGAACGCAAGCCGCACTGGATCGATTTTAACGCCGGGCCGCTGGTGCAGGGTATGCCGATGGAGAGCCTGCTGGACAGCTTTGTCGATTACATCGTCGAAGTGGCGAACGGCAAACTGACCAACAACGAACGCAACGATTTCCGCGAGCTGGCGATTTTCAAAAGCGGCGTCACGCTGTAGGCCAAAAAAAGGCGACCCGAAGGTCGCCTGCGCGCCCGCAGCGGGCGTATTGGCCGATCAAAGAAACGTTCTTCCTGACCTCGTATCCCGCGTCGATCTGTCGCGGGACTTTTATTTTCGCGTTAGCCGATATTTTTCGCCGCTTCGCGGCGCTCTTCCGCCTGACAAACCGCCGCGGTAAACAGGATATCGGTAGAGGAGTTCAGCGCGGTTTCCGCCGAGTCCTGCAATACGCCGATAATAAAGCCGACTGCCACCACCTGCATCGCGACATCATTCGGAATGCCGAACATATTGCAGGCCACCGGGATCAGCAGCAGCGAGCCGCCCGCTACGCCGGACGCGCCGCAGGCGCACAGCGAAGCGACCAGGCTAAGCAGCACGGCGGTCGGCACATCGACATGGATGCCCAGCGTATGCACGGCGGCCAACGTCAGCACGGTAATGGTGATGGCGGCGCCCGCCATACTGATGGTCGCGCCCAGCGGAATCGAAACGGAGTAGGTATCTTCATCCAGATTCAGGCGTTTCGCCAGCGCCATATTCACTGGAATATTGGCGGCAGAGCTGCGGGTAAAGAAGGCGGTTACGCCGCTTTCGCGCAGGCAGGTAAACACCAGCGGATAAGGGTTGCGGCGGATCTGCCACCAGACCAGAATCGGGTTGAATACCAGCGCCATCAGCAGCATACAGCCGATCAGCAGCGTAAGCAGATGAGCGTAGTTCCACAGTGCCGAGAAGCCGGTTGACGCCAGAATCGACGCCACCAGACCGAAAATGCCCAGCGGCGCGCAGCGGATCACCATACGCACCACCCAGGTTACCGCTTCAGAGGCATCGTTCAGCAGCTGACGCGTAGTGTCGCTACTGTGGCGGAAGGCGATGCCCAGACCGATCGCCCAGACCAGAATGCCGATATAGTTGGCGTTCATCAGCGCGTCGATTGGGTTCGCCACCATGCTCATCAGCAGACCGTGCAGCACCTCGATAATGCCGGAGGGCGGCGTGATATCAGTCTGCGCCGCCTTCAGCGTCAGCGTTTGCGGCCAGAGATGACTGCACACCACCGCCACCACGGCGGCGAAAAAGGTGCTCAGCAGATAGAGCGCGATGATCGGGCGAATATTGCTTTTCTGCCCCTGCTTATGGTTGGCAATCGAGGCGATCACCAGCACCAGCACCAGCAGCGGCGCCACCGCCTTCAGCGCGCTGACGAACAGCGAACCCAGCAGGCCGACGGCCAGCGCCGTCTCTTTAGAGAACCAGGCAAGGGCGATGCCCGCCGCCAGGCCGATCATGATTTGTTTTACCAGACTGCCGCCAAACAGGCGCGCAATCAGCGTGGAGGAGCTTTTTACCATCGTCAGAACCAGTCTTTGTTATCGTTACCGAGGCCGCCTCGCGAGACGACAAAACGGCATGTGTGTTTGCCGGGGGGAGTATAAGGAAATGCGATGGCAGGAAAAGCAGAAATTCTTGCTTTCCGCGCTGGATCATCTTTTTTTATTTCTGTGTAACCGAACTGTGATAGTGATTACATTTAATACACCGGTTTAATACAACATTATGAGCGGGGCGCAGCGCGCCCCGCGGCATATTATTTTGTCAGCTGTTTACGATCATTTTTTCGGTTAACCAGGGCGTTGATTAGCAGCGTCAGGCCAAGAATGGTGCCGACTACGCTCAGCGAAACCGAGACGGGGATATGCCAGATATCCACGATCAGCATCTTGATGCCGATAAACACCAGCACAATCGCCAGGCCATATTTCAGCATCGAGAAACGCTCCGCCACGCCTGACAGCAGGAAATACATGGCGCGCAGGCCGAGAATGGCGAACAGGTTCGAAGTCAGCACGATAAAGGGATCGGTGGTGACGGCGAAGATCGCCGGAATGCTGTCGACGGCGAAGATTACGTCGCTCAGCTCAACCATAATCAGCACCAGCAGCAGCGGCGTGGCGTACAGCAGCCCGTTGCGACGCACAAAGAACTTTTCGCCTTCGATATTATCGGTCATGCGCAGATGGCTGCGCAGCCAGCGCACAACCGGCTTATCGCCTACCGAGTTTTCATCATCCTCTTTGCTGAAGGCCATCTTAATGCCGGTCAGCAGCAGGAAGGCGCCAAACAGGTAGAGGATCCAGCTGAATTGCGTCACCAGCCAGCTGCCGGCGAAGATCATAATGGTGCGCAACACGATAGCACCCAGCACGCCGTAGATCAGCACGCGGCGCTGGTAGGCGGGCGGGACGGCGAAATAGCCGAACAGCATCAGCCAGACGAACACGTTATCTACCGCCAGCGCCTTTTCCAGCACGTAGCCGGTTAAAAACGCCATGGTTTGCGTATTCGCCATTTCACGGCCGGCGGAGCCGTCGAGATACCACCAGAACGCGGCGGCGAAAAGCAGCGAAACGGAGACCCAGACCAGCGACCAGGCGGCGGCCTGTTTAAGCGTCATGGTTTGCGCGCCGCGCCGCCCCTGTAAAAAGAGATCGATCGCCAGCATGAGCAGTACGACAACGGAAAAGCTGCCCCAAAGTAATGGAGTACCAACGGTTTGCATAAACATATCCTGTCAATAAACAAAAAACGGCCAACGTCGGAAGACGCCAGCCGCTCTGTTTGCTGCAAGCAAAGCCTCGCCTTCCGGCAAGGTCTCACTTACAACCAGAATCACATTCCGGATTGCCCGATGACCGGATGCGTAACGCATCGTAGTGACGATCGATCGGCTTACAAGTTACTCCCCTTTGCTGAGGCAAAAGATAGTAGGGCGCGCCTAAATAAGCAACGACGGAAAGACATATTTAGAAATATTTACACACGCTTTATGGTGTTTCCCGGTCGGCCGGGAAAACCACGCCGGTTTGCCGCCGGATCTCCGTCAGCCAGCGCGCGGTGCTGAGCGACAGCGCCAGTCCGGGATGCTCGACCTGGCGCTGTGAGACCAGCTCAACAAAGTGCTGCGCTTCATAACGCATCGTGTTGCTGTGCTGCGGCTGCGTCAGATCCTGCGGCTGACCGCCGCGCGGCATAAATACGACGCGCTGGCTTTCAGAAAGCTTTTCAATCACCAGCGATCCCTCTTCGCCCTGAATTTCACTGGGGATATGGGAGTCGCTGACCTTGGAGTGCAGCAGCGTCACGTCGAAATCACCGTAGTCCATGATCACCGAACCGTGCCCGTCAACGCCGCTCTCCAGCAGCGTCGCCTGCGCCTGAACACGCAGCGGATCGCCCCAGAGCGCCAGCGCGCTGGCGAGGCTGTAGTAGCCGATATCCATAATCGACCCGTTGGACCAGCGCGGTTCAAAGGTGTTGGGTCGTTCGCCGTTGAGGTAGCGCGGGTAACGGGATGAATACTGGCAGTAGTTGAACAGCGCTTTGCGCAGCCTGCCGATTTGCGGCAGCGCCTGACGCAGCGCCAGGAAATTGGGCAGGCTGGCAGTTTTAAAGGCTTCAAACAGCACCACGCCGTTTTCGCGCGCGCAGGCGATCATCTGTTCCGCTTCGTGCAGGTTGGAGGCCAGCGGCTTTTCGCAGATCACATGCTTTTTATGGCGTAAAAACAGCAGCGCCTGTTCGCAGTGCAGGGCGTTAGGGCTGGCGAGATAGACGGCGTCAATTTCATCGGAAGCGGCCATCTGTTCCAGCGAAAGAAACAGATGCGCGACGCCGTAATCCTTGTTAAAAGCCTGCGCCTGCTCCAGCGTGCGCGAGTAAACCGCCGTCAGCGTCATGGCGCCGGTTTGCTGCGCGGCCTCGACAAACTGCCGGGTAATCCAGTTAGTGCCTACAATAGCGAAGCGAATCATAAGTCAGTCAGGCTCCTGATCCTTAGCGAAGAGATGCAGAGTAACATGTGCGGCGGTTCGTGCAATGACAACACCGCGCAGGCGATTTGATCCTGCGATCCGCCTTCCAATATGATGGTGCTTCGCCTGAATTCAGGGAACCGCAACAGAAGGATGCGATGTGAGCAGCAGTAAACATGTACTGAACTGGACCAGCATTATGGTCGCGATCCCGGTCGGCTGTGCGGCATCGCTGGTGACGCTGGGCTTTCGACACCTGATAGCGCTGATCAACCAACTGCTGTTTCACAGTGACCGCGACATTACCGTGGCGATAACCGCCTGGCCCTGGTTTTTCTGGCCGTTGCTGGTCGGCGCAGGTGGAGTGATCGCAGGTTTTTTTCTGCGCTATGCCACCTCGCTGGAGCGCCAGCAAACCAGCAAGACTGACTATCTCGACGTGATTAACGCGCGTCTCGACGTCGTGCCGACTAAAACCTCGCTGTTCCGCGCGCTATCATCCATCGCCAGCATCGGCAGCGGCGCGTCGGTGGGGAAAGAGGGGCCGATGGTGCAGCTTTCCGCGCTCTGCGGCAGCCTGATGGGGCGCTTCTGCTTTAAATGCACCACGCTCAGCAACAGCGAGATCGTCGCCATGGCCGCCGCCGCCGGGCTGGCGTCGGTTTACCACGCGCCGCTCGCCTCGGCGATTTTCGTCGCGGAAATCGCCTTCGGCATTACTGCGCTGCAACGGTTGATTCCGCTGATTATCGCGGCGGCGACGGCGGTAATGACCATGTGGTCGCTCGGCTACCGCAACGCGCTTTACCCCTTTGCCGAGGTACAGTTTCAACTCAGCCCGACCACACTGCTGCTGACTGTGGCGATCGGCCTGCTGGCCGGCCTGCTGGGCTGGGCGATGCTTACGCTGATCGGCCGCAGCAGGCAACTCTTTGCAAAAGTAAAAAGCCTGCCGCTGCGCCTGGGGCTGGGCGGCGTGCTGGTGGGCGCGCTGGCGATCGTCTCCACCGATATTCTCGGCAACGGCTATGAAGTGATCGTCAATATTATGGCGGGACGCTATCTGCTGCCCGCGCTGGCGCTGCTGCTGCTGTTGAAAATGGCGGCCACGGCGCTGTCGGTGGGATCGAATGCGGTCGGCGGGCTGTTTACGCCTTCGCTGCTGGTGGGCGCGCTGCTGGGCGTGATCCTCGCCACGCTGGCGCTACAGGCGGGGCTGCCGATTGGCAACGCGCTGCTGTTTGCCGTGGTCGGCATGGCTGCGATGCTGGCGGCGGTCAGCCAGGCGCCGCTGATGGCGATGCTGATGGTGCTGGAAATGACGCTGAACAGCAGCCTGCTGTTTCCGGTGATGATCGCCAGCGTGCTGGCGGCGATGCTCGCCTGGCGTTTACAGGCCGCCAGTACCTATCCGGTGGTGACGCAGCATTTTAACCGCGCCGACGCCAAGCTCGATTTTGATAATGGCGTTATCGAGCAGTTTATCGTGCCCGGCGCGGCGTTGCAGCCGCATGAGTCGGTTGGCCGCGCGCTGGCGGTCAGCTCGCTGAAGAAGGAGCGCTATGTTTACGTGATCAACGATCTGGGCCACTTTCTCGGCGCGGTGTCGATTCACGATATCTCGCGTAAGATCCTCGATCGCGAGCTGACGCTCGATTCGCCGGTAATTTTGGTAATGGACGGCCAGTTTCCCTGCGTGTTCCGCAATCAGACCATTCGCGAGGGATGGGAGGCGTTCGCGCAGGTCACGCTGGAGCGCCTGCCGGTGCTGAATAATCCGCAGGATCGTAAATACCTCGGCGCGTTGACCAAAACCAGCCTGATAAGAAAGGCGAAAGATTTTATCTGACTTAACCGGCGTTGCCTTGTAGCGCCTGGTGCGTCAGCCACAGCCGGGTGTCGAACTCCAGCTGATGATAATCCGGCTCCATATGGCAGCAGAGCTGGTAAAACGCCTTGTTATGATCCTTTTCTTTAATATGCGCCAGCTCATGCACCACGATCATGCGCAAAAACGCTTCCGGCGCCTGACGGAACAGGCTGGCGACGCGGATCTCCGCTCTCGCTTTCAGCTTGCCGCCCTGAATCTGCGACACGGCGGTATGCAGGCCGAGCGCATGTTTTATCACGCGGATTTTGCTGTCGTAGATCACCTTATTCAGCGGCGCCGCGTTGCGTAAATAACGGTTTTTCAGCGCCAGCGTATAGTCGTACAGCGCTTTATCGCTGGTGACGTTGTGCATATCGGGGTAGCGTTTTTCCAGCACCTCGCCGAGGCGCTGTTGATCGATAAGGGTCTGCACCTGGCGCAGCAGCGTGTCAGGATAGCCCTGAAGATAAATTAACGATGACATGACGCGACTCGAATAAAAAGGCAGTATACTGCGCCCCCGCTTTCGGGGCGAAAAGATGCGCAATAGTACCACGCCGAGGAATCCATGAGCCAACCAGAACTGAGCCAACGCACCCTGACCTTACACCGCTTCCCGCGCATGCAGGAAGAAAACCCGCTGCAGGCGTGGGACGCGGCGGATGAATATCTGTTGCAGCAGGCGCTGCCTGCGCCGGAGCAAGGGCCGCTGCTGGTATTCAACGACAGCTTCGGCGCGCTCGCCTGTACGCTGGATCGCCCGCTGTACAGTATCAGCGACTCATGGATTAGCCAGCAGGCGACGCGGCAAAACCTGCGCGACAACGAGCTGGATGAAGATCGCGTGGTGCTGCTCGACAGCCT
>OKNF01000018.1_pt1 | contig 70032 bp, 65 predicted proteins | sample 1613121 | NCBI WGS metagenome assembly OKNF01 (sample SAMN04436838, study PRJEB24849) | human gut metagenome | biome: human gut; feature: NICU; material: stool | host: Homo sapiens | place: USA: Saint Louis, MO | collected 2011-09-08
CGCCAGCGTTCAATCTGAGCCATGATCAAACTCTTCAATTAAAGTCTGATGCTCACAGAAAAACGTCGTAATGAATTACGTGTTCACTCATGAGACTTGATACTGCAAATGTGTTTTGCGATACCCGTCCTGTGAGTGCCCACACAGATTGTCTGATAAATTGTTAAAGAGCGGCGCCACATTCTCAGTGGCGCGGGCTGCGTATACTACGCTTTCCCGCTGAAGAGTCAAGAATTTATTTTCTTTTCCCTTCCTGACAAGGCCGACTAAGAAGCCGTTGTTCCGTGTCAGTGGAGGCGCATTATAGGGAGTTCTTTTCGGCTGACAAGTACTAATTTCAAAAAATAAATCAGATGTCGATTTTTTCGTCAAACCGTTAGTTTTTCCAGCTTTTCAAAGCCGTAACGCTGTAAAACGGGCATTAATTGCACAGCGTCCGGCGTCATTTCCATGCAAAACGCGACATTACTCTCTTTAGAGCGTGCGTCCGGAGCTTCATGTTCCAGCAGCCAAACGGTGCGACGCGCGATTGCCGCTCCAGAATCAATCATTCGGGTGCCTTCAGGCAATACCGCCTGCAGCTCGTCAGCCAGCAGCGGGAAATGGGTACAGCCCAGTACGACCGTATCCGGCGGCTCTGCCATCCGCAGCCAGGGCTGCAGGATGCGACGCACGGCATCAAGTGAAACCTGATGACCATGTAACTTCATTTCGGCTAATTCTACCAGCTCGCCTGAACCTAACATTTCGGTCTTACATTCACTGGCGAATTGCGCCACCAGCTCCTGAGTATAAGAACGACGCACCGTCGCCCGCGTCGCCAGAAGACCAACGACGCCATTACGCGTCAGTCTGGCGGCTGGCTTAATCGCCGGCACAACGCCGACAACGGGAAAACCAAAGCGCGCGCGCAGCGCAGGTAAAGAAACAGTGCTGGCGGTATTACAGGCAATCACCACCATAGATAAAGGATAACGACGCGTTACCGCTTCAACGATAGCGACCACGCGCTCAACGATGAACGCTTCCGTCTTTTCGCCATACGGAAAGGCGACGTTATCGAAAGCGTAAAGATAATGAAGATTCGGCAGCAGCTGCCGAATCTCATCATAGACAGAGAGCCCGCCCACGCCGGAATCAAATACCAGCACGGTGGGTCGTAATTCAGAAGCTGTAAGTTCCGCTGAGGTAGTACTCACGTCCTGCGGTTGGGTAGCCATACGCTGTCTCGTAATCTTTATCGAACAGGTTGGCAATTCTACCACGAACCGTCAGGTGAGAGGTGACAGGATAAGAGGCTGAAAGATCCACCAGGCTATAGCTCGGCATACGTCGCTGCTCGCTGGCGAATTGGTTGGTATTGTTGTAATACCCTTTTCCATAATATTGCCAGGCCACATCCATATCAAACCCGAACATCGCCCAGTCCAGCTGATATTTGAACTGTTGACGTGAGCTATGCGCCAGAACTTCATTATCGCTGTCACGACGCGGATCGATATAGCTTAGGGTAACGCGATGCGAAAAGATGCCGGTATCCATGCTGCCGGTCCATTCTACGCCACGGATTGTTGCCGATTGTATATTGTAATAAGCGCCCTGGAACGTGCTGCCGTTATAGAAATAATCAATCAGGTTATCGATTTTGTTCTGATAGGCTGAGAGCCGCCAGTCAACGGGGCCAGTAAGCCCTTCAAGACCTACTTCCCACTGCTTCGACTTTTCCGCTTTCAAATCGGGCGAAGCGACAATATATAGCCGTTGCTGACCATACATTTGCCCTAGCGTTGGCGCCTGAAAAGCCGTCGCATAGGAGAGCGTAGCGCGGTAGCCCGGCGTAAACGTCCAGCCGACGGCAGTCTGCCAGGTCGTATTCCAGCCGAACTGATTGTTATCGTCGCCGCGTAATGCTGCTTCTAGCGTCACGTCATTAAACGCTTGCTGGCCCGTCAGGTAATAACCGGTATTGATACGCTTATAACGATCGGAGGCGTAGTCGTCATGCGAGACCAGCCGTTGCTCCTGTCGATCGATCCCGGCGCTGACCATACCGCGGCCAATGCGGTAACTATTGCCCCATTGCAGGTTGCGCTGCTCCATATCATCCAGCGACGTGCCGCGCTGATAGCGTCCCTGCGTGCTGGCATAGTTATAGTCTTTATATTTTTGCAGGCTCAGTGTGAGCTGCGAGGTGTAATCGCCTTGGGTAAAAGAGAGGCCGCTTTCCCAGGTATGATTGTAAAGCTGGCGGATATCGCCGCCGTCGGGATAATTCGCGTCATATTCGCTTTTATTATCATAGCCGTAACCACGAATAAAGCCTGAAAAGGCATCGCTAAAGCGATGATCGACACCGGCCCAAAATGTTTTACTGCGGAAGCCGTCACGGTCGCTATCCACCACATATGTAGATTGCGGCTGTACGTTAAAGCCTTTCGTATCCTGAAAAGCGCCCGCTACGGTCAAAAGCGTATCTTTTCCTAACGTCTGACGCAGCGCGCCGTCATATTGCTGATAATGGTTAGAACCTACGCCAACCTGAAGCTGGCTTACCGGTTGCTCCGCCTGGGTGATAATGTTGATTACCCCGCCGATAGCGTCAGCGCCATAAACCGCTGAGCGCGCACCCCGGATAAACTCAATGCGCTGCACAAGCGAAATCGGGATCTGATTGTAGTCAGCAATTCCGGTAATACCCGGCTTTGCCAGCGGGATGCCGTCAATCAGCACCAATGTATGGCGCGCCTCGGTACCGCGGACATAGAGGGAATTTACCTGCCCCATTCCGCCGTTTTGCGCAATGTCGACACCTGGCAGACGACGCAACGCGTCCGTTAGCGTTTTTGCTTGCCAGCGATCAATATCAGCTCGCGTAACAATATCAACCGGGGCCAGCACGCTGGATACAGGCTGTTGGGTTCGGTTTGCGGTAACGGTCAGTTCTTCATTATCCGCCGCAGCGCCGGGCTGCGCCCAAAGGGAAATCGCCGTGACGGCCAGCGCCAACGGCGTTTTTTTCATTATCATCATTATCAAAGCATCCGAAAGATCGATCGGGATGCCGCAGGCGTACGGCCAATAGCTCGCGATAGCCGTAAAGTGCGACGTATTGCCGGCAGGTCTTCGGGCTTGGAATCGATAATATGGCGATGACTTCCCATCAGATGACAGTGTCTGCTATTCGCAATCGCCACGACATTCCTTACCGCTGCGCGTCAGCTCCAGATTTACACTGGATTCCCTATTAACTCGGCGGGAGACCGGCCCGCACAGTCTACAATCGCCCTTTTCGGAAGTCCAGACTTCCAGGTTGCTATAATGTGCAGGGAATGACAGAGCTGGACATCCCGTATTGAATCCCTACAATCGCCCGGCAAGTTTGCCATTCAATCAGGAAAAGCCATGACGCCCGAAAAACTGCCCGTCGAACATTATGAAACCCAGCTCGCGGAAAAAGTGACGCGCCTGCAACAGCTGATGGCGCCCTTCTCCGCGCCGGAAATCGAGGTGTTTCGCTCGCCGGTCAGTCACTATCGTATGCGCGCGGAATTCCGCATCTGGCACGATGGCGACGATCTCTACCACATCATTTTCGATCAGCAGACGCGCCAGCGCATCCGTGTCGATCAATTCCCCGCCGCCAGCGAATTGATCAATCAGATGATGCCGCTGATGATCGCCGCGATCCGCAATCACGCGGCGTTGCGACGCAAGCTTTTCCAGATTGATTATCTTTCGACGATGAGCAATCAGATCGTTATCTCCCTGCTTTATCACCGCAAGCTTGATGAAGCGTGGCAGCAGGCGGCGGAAGCGCTGCGCGATGCCCTGCGGGCGCAGGGTTTCGATGTTCAGCTGATTGGCCGCGCCACCAAAACAAAAATCTGCCTCGATCGGGATTACGTCGATGAACGCCTGCCGGTTGCCGGGCGAGAGATGATCTATCGCCAGATTGAAAACAGCTTTACCCAGCCTAACGCGGCAATGAATATTCAGATGCTGGAATGGGCGCTGGACGTAACGAAGAACGCACAGGGCGATCTGCTGGAGCTTTACTGCGGCAACGGCAATTTTTCGCTGGCGCTGGCGCGTAATTTCCGCCGCGTGTTGGCGACGGAGATCGCCAAGCCTTCGGTCGCCGCCGCGCAATACAACATTGCGGCAAACCAGATTGATAACGTGCAAATAATTCGCATGGCGGCGGAAGAGTTTACGCAGGCGATGAATGGTGTACGCGCATTTAATCGCCTGGAGGGGATTGATTTACAGAGCTATCAGTGCGAGACCATTTTTGTCGATCCGCCGCGCAGCGGCCTCGATGAGGAGACGGTAAAACTGGTGCAGGGTTACCCACAGATCCTCTATATCTCCTGCAACCCGCAAACCCTGTGCGACAACCTCGCGACGCTGGCGCAGACTCATGCTGTAACGCGTCTGGCGCTGTTCGATCAGTTCCCGTATACCCATCATATGGAGTGCGGCGTTCTGCTGACGCGTCGCTAATAAGCGGTTTGAGGTCGGAGCCGCGGAATGAGCGGCGAAGCGGGGAAAGATCACGGCCTACTTCCCTGTAGGCCCGATAATTATGCGCTGACGGTCTGGTGTTAGCGCTTCCGACGCAGACGCGTGCCAATCCAGAAGATCAGCGCCACCATCAAGACCACCGGAAGAAAGTTAGAGCCGATTTCAGGATAGTCGGCGCGTACGATCGCGCTGTAGAGCAGGATACCGAGCAGGAAAAAGGCGGCGGCCAGCGAAGGCATGCCTTCCGGCATGGCGCGATTAAGATAACGCTGGTGCAGACACCAGGCCGCCAGCCCCAATGCAATTAGCGGGAAAATCGAAAACGGGACAAAAGCGTTGAAAAGCACGGAAAAAGAACCGTTGATCGCGAGGCCGGTAATAAACGCCAGCAGTAAGGTTCCTTTATCGCGAGGGTTCTGATCTGTCATGTCATATCCTTTTTTATTTAATTAGGACTATCGAGCGTGACCGCTGTCCGCTCCTGCTCACGGCGATACCAATAGTAGGCGCCTTTGGAGATCATACGCAGCTGGAGCACCAGCCGCTCTTCCAGCTTCCGGCGCTGTTCCGCATCAACATCCAGCGCTTCTGCGCCCGCATTAAAAACAATGATGACCATCGCTTCCGCCTGCGCTTCGGTAAAACTGCGCGGCATACGGTTTTCCAGCTCCAGATAATCTGCCAGCTCAGCGATAAAATGCTGAATTTCGCGCGCGACGGCGGCGCGAAAAGCGGCGGAGGTACCCGATCTTTCACGTAACAACAGACGGAAGGCGTTGGGATTGCTTTCAATAAATTCCATAAAGGTGGAGACGGAGGTTTTGATAACGCTGCCGCCTTTGGCGATGCGCTGGCGCGCCTGACGCATAAGCTGCCTTAACATCAGGCCGCTTTCATCCACCATGGTTAATCCCAGCTCATCCACATCGCGGAAATGGCGGTAAAAGGAGGTCGGGGCAATACCGGCTTCACGGGCAACTTCCCGTAAACTCAGACTGGCAAAACTGCGCTCGGCACTTAACTGACTAAATGCCGCCTCAATAAGCGAACGTCGTGTACGTTCTTTTTGCTGTGCTCTGACGCCCATTTTTCTGCCTGTTAGCTTCCCGAAGGCCCACTATAACAAATATTTCAGCGTACAGTCCGTCAAAGTTTGTGAACGGCTGTTAACCTCACGCTTTAGCAAATTGAGGCTAAAATCACACGAAGAATTGGGATGTCCGCGTCGGGATGTTAGAATCTCGTTGCTAAAATGTATATAAAATAAAGGAAGTGCCGGTATGCAACATGCTTACGATTACGATGTTATTGTGATTGGCTCCGGCCCTGGCGGTGAAGGCGCCGCAATGGGCCTGGTGAAACAGGGCGCCCGTATCGCCGTTATTGAGCGCTATCACAATATAGGCGGCGGCTGTACCCACTGGGGGACCATTCCTTCCAAAGCGTTACGCCACGCAGTAAGCCGCACCATCGAATTTAATCAAAACCCTTTATACAGCGACCACACCCGCCATCTTCGCTCTTCTTTCGCTGACATCCTGAATCATACGGAAAATGTGATTAACCAGCAGACGCGTATGCGTCAGGGCTTTTACGAGCGCAACCGCTGCGAACTGTTTCAGGGCGACGCTCGGTTTCTGGATGCCAATACTATCGGCCTGACGCACCCTGACGGCTCGGTTGAACGCCTGACGGCGGAGAAATTTGTTATCGCCTGCGGCTCGCGTCCTTACCATCCGGCGGACGTCGATTTCACCCACCCGCGCATTTATGATTCCGATTCCATCCTGAACCTTCATCACGAACCAGGTCATGTGATTATTTACGGCGCCGGCGTTATCGGCTGTGAATATGCTTCGATTTTCCGTGGTCTCAACGTTAAGGTGGACCTGATCAACACGCGCGATCGTCTGCTGGCGTTTCTCGATCAGGAGATGTCCGATGCGCTCTCTTACCACTTCTGGAACAGCGGCGTGGTGATTCGCCATAATGAAGAGTTCGAGAAGATCGAAGGCGTCAGCGACGGCGTTATCATTCACCTGAAATCGGGCAAGAAAGTGAAGGCGGACTGCCTGCTTTATGCCAACGGCCGCACGGGCAACACCGATTCGCTCTCGCTGGAAAATGTGGGTCTGGAAGCGGATGGCCGCGGTCTGCTGAAAGTCAACAGTATGTATCAGACGGCGCAGCCGCATATCTATGCGGTAGGCGACGTTATCGGCTACCCAAGCCTGGCGTCAGCCGCCTACGATCAGGGCCGCATCGCCGCGCAGGCGGTGATGAAAGGCGAAGCGACCGCGCATCTGATTGAGGATATTCCCACCGGTATTTACACCATCCCGGAAATCAGCTCGGTCGGAAAGACGGAACAACAGCTAACGGCGATGAAAGTGCCGTATGAGGTAGGTCGGGCGCAATTTAAACATCTGGCACGCGCGCAGATCGTCGGCATGAACGTGGGCAGTCTGAAAATCCTGTTCCACCGCGATACTAAAGAAATTCTCGGCATCCACTGCTTCGGCGAACGTGCGGCGGAGATTATTCATATCGGTCAGGCGATTATGGAGCAAAAAAATGGTGGCAACACGATTGAGTACTTCGTGAATACCACCTTTAACTATCCCACGATGGCGGAAGCGTATCGCGTTGCCGCCCTGAACGGATTAAACCGCCTGTTTTAGCGTGGTTTCCATCTGACCTTGCATGTGGCTACGGATAGCCTCGGCCAGCTGCTCATAGCGGCTGCGCAGAGGCGATCCCGGCCGGTAAACCAGCGCGATAGTGCGCTGCGGCACCGGCTTGTAACAGGAGAGATAGGTAATGCCGTCGCGCGTGCGCTCCTGCGGCACCGCCAACGCCGGCAGCAGCGTAATGCCGCTCCCCGCCGCCACCATATTGCGCAGCGTCTCAAGGCTGGTCGCGCGGAAATGGGTATCTTCATCAGCGCCGGCCTGGAAACAGAAGCCCATCGCCTGATCGCGCAGGCAATGTCCATCCTCCAGCATCAGTAATTTCTCGCCAGCCAGATCGGACATCGGCACGCGATCGCGGTCTTTCCACGGATGATCCTGCCAGACCGCCAGCTTCATCGGCTCATCGAACAGCGGAACTTCAATAAAGGCTTCGCTCTCTTTCACCAGCGCCAGAATCGCGCAGTCGAGTTTGCCGCTGTCCAACTGGTTCAGCAGCTGCTGCGTTTGCGCTTCATGAAGATACATTTCCAGCTTAGGGAAGCTTTGGTGCAGCATCGGGATGATATGCGGCAGCAGGTAAGGCCCTACCGTCGGGATCAGACCAATATGCAGCGGGCCGGACATCGCCTCGCCCTGCTGGCTGGCCATCTCCTTCAGCACCTTCACTTCGCGCAATACGGTGCGCGCCTGATCGACCAGCAACAGACCGGCCTGCGTGAACAGCACTTTGCGGCTGGTGCGTTCCAGCAGCATAACGCCCAGTTCATCTTCAAGTTTACGGATCTGTCCGCTCAGCGTGGGCTGGCTGACATGACAGGCATCGGCGGCACGCCGAAAATGACGATGTTCAGCGAGGGAAACCAGGTATTCAAGATCACGAATATTCATTTTATCCTCCGAGCCACGATAGCCCGTGGCAATGAATAGAATAGCAATGAACGATTAGCCCTATCAAGCCTGGATGAGAATAATGCACACCAGAAGTTAAAGAAATCAAACGCAACGTTAATAAAGAGGTATTGATTCTTATGTTTGCAAGTCAGGAAGGTAAAAGCGTCCCACAGGTCACTTTCCATACACGTCAGGGCGACAGCTGGGTCGATGTTACAACTGACGAGCTGTTTAAGGGCAAAACCGTTATCGTATTTTCGCTGCCGGGCGCGTTCACCCCGACCTGTTCTTCCAGCCATCTGCCGCGCTATAACGAACTGGCGGGCGTCTTCGCTCAGCACGGCGTCGACAGTATCCTGTGCGTTTCCGTTAATGACACCTTCGTGATGAACGCATGGAAAGCCGATCAGCATGCGGACAACATCACCTTTATTCCAGACGGCAACGGTGATTTCACCCGCGGGATGGAGATGCTGGTTGAGAAAGCCGACTTAGGTTTTGGTCCGCGCTCATGGCGCTACTCTATGCTGGTGCGCGACGGCGTGGTGGCGAAAATGTTTGTTGAGCCGAACAAACCGGGCGACCCGTTTGAAGTCTCCGACGCTGACACCATGCTGCGTTACCTGGCGCCGGAATTTAAAGTGCAGGAATCCGTTTCTCTGTTTACCAAGCCGGGCTGCCCGTTCTGCACCAAAGCAAAACAGATGCTGCTCGATCGCGGCATTCAGTATGAAGAAATCGTACTGGGACAAGACGCCACTACTGTCAGCCTGCGCGCCATGACCGGCCGCGCGACCGTACCGCAGGTCTTTATCGGCGGACGTCATATCGGCGGCAGTGACGATCTGGAAAAATTCTTCCAGGTTGCTTAAGAATCCGGGAACCGGCTCCGTTACCCAGGCCGGTTTTCAGATGTGCCTATAAAAAGAAATATCTGAAGTCAGAGGTTGGCGGGCAAGAATGCCCGCCTTTTTTTATCCGCTTTTCACGCAAGGCTTAGCGTTGCTGTAGACGCTTTTTCGCCTCAGCTATCGCTGCCGTGACCTGCTGCGGCGCGACGCCGCCTTTGGCGTTACGTTTATCCAGGCAGGATTGCAGCGACAATACCGGATAGACATCCTGTCCGATAATCGGACTGAACTGTTGCAACTGCGTCAACGTTAACGCTTCCAGCGCCACGCCCTGATCGATGGCGGCGACAACCGCTTCGCCGACGATATGGTGCGCCTCGCGGAAGGGAACGCCTTTCGCCACCAGATAATCCGCCAGCTCCGTGGCGTTGGCGTAACCCTGCTCTGCTGCTTCCTGGCAGCGCGAACGCTTCACCTGAATGCCGTCCAGTACCAGCGCCGACATATGCAGGCAATCAAGCCAGGTGTCGAGCGCATCGAACAGCCCTTCTTTGTCTTCCTGCATATCTTTATTGTAGGCCAGCGGCAGCCCTTTCAGCGTCATCATCATGCCGGTCAGCGCGCCCTGCACCCGACCGCATTTGCCGCGAATCAGCTCCAGCGCGTCCGGGTTTTTCTTCTGCGGCATTAACGACGAGCCGGAAGTCACGCGATCGGAGAGCTCAACGAAGTTCGCTTCGCCGGTATTAAAGAAAATCAGATCTTCTGCAAAGCGGGAAAGGTGCACCATGCCGATAGCCGCATCGGAAAGCAGCTCCAGCGCATGATCGCGATCGGAAACGCTGTCCAGGCTGTTGCGTGTGGCGGAGGCGAAGCCCAGCCAGCCGGCCAGCTGCTCACGGTCGATCTCATAGGCGGTGCCGGCCAACGCGCCGCAGCCCAGCGGGCTGACGTCCAGGCGCTTCAGCGTATCTTCTAAACGGCTCTCATCGCGCGCCAGCATCTCGACATAAGCCAGACACCAGTGGGCGAACGTTACCGGCTGGGCGCGTTGCAGGTGCGTATAGCCCGGCATCACCGCGTCCTGATTCGCTTCCGCCGTCGCCACCAGCGCCTGTTGCAGCTCGCGCACCGCGCTCAACAGCAGCAGCACCTGCTCTTTGCACCACAATTTTAAATCGGTGGCGACCTGATCGTTACGGCTGCGCCCGGTATGCAGTTTCTTGCCCAGCGCGCCGACTTTATCGATCAGGCGCCCTTCCACCCAGCTATGAATATCTTCCGCATCGCTTGCCAGAATCTGCTGCGGATTCGCGCGCACTTCCTCCAGCAGCACGTTCAGCGCGGCTTCCAGCTGCAGCTGCTCATCCTGCGTCAGCACGTTTACGGTAACCAGCGCTTTCGACCAGGCGACGGAGCCGATAATATCCTGCTCCGCCAGGCGATAATCAAAGCGCAGCGAGTCGTTAAACTGTTTAAACCGTCCATCGGCCGCCTGTGTAAACCGTCCACCCCATAGTGCCATCTTCAATGCTCCTGAAATCTGTTGCGCGCAAGGCTCTGTCTGCTTGATTCAGGGCGGCGAAACAAACGCCGCCCCTGTGCGTTACTTCTTCTCGTTCAATGCGCGAATGCGTGAAGAGAGCGAGAACAGACGGATAAAGCCGCCCGCATGGCTGTGGTCGTACACTTCATCTTCGCCGAAGGTGGCGAATTCTTCGGAATAGAGGCTGTTGGCGGATTTTTTCTGAATCGCCGTGACCTGGCCTTTATAAAGTTGCAGCACCACTTCGCCGTTGACCTCAGCGGCCAGCGATTCTGCGGCGGCCTGCAGCGATTTGCGCAGCGGCGCGAACCAGCGGCCGTCATAAACCACATAGGACATCTCCAGGCCCAGTTGTTCGCGCCATTTGAAGCTGTCGCGATCCAGCACCAGCTGCTCTATCGCGCGCAGCGCGTTGACCATAATGGTGCCGCCAGGCGTTTCATAGCAGCCGCGCGATTTGATGCCTACCAGACGGTTTTCAACAATATCGATACGGCCCACGCCGTGCTTTGCGCCCAACGCGTTCAGTTTTTCCAGGCACTGGAACGGACTTAAGCGTTCGCCGTTTACCGCCACCACACAGCCTTTCTCTACCGTTACGGTAACCTGCTCCGGCTGATCCGGCGCTTCCAGCGGATCGACGGTCCAGACCCAGCAATCTTTATTCGGCGCGTTCCATGGGCTTTCCAGCACGCCGCCTTCCGTTGAGATATGCCACGCATTCTCGTCGCGGCTGTAGATTTTTTCCAGCGACGCGGTAGTCGGGATATTGCGCTCTTTCAGGTAGTCGAGCAGCGCTTCACGCGAGCGCAGGTTCCATTCACGCCACGGCGCCACCACTTTCAGGTGCGGCGCCAGCGCGGTATAGGTCGTTTCGAAACGCACCTGATCGTTGCCTTTGCCGGTGGCGCCGTGGCACAAGGCGTCAGCGCCGACCTTCAGCGCCAGCTCAACCTGGGCTTTGGCAATAATCGGACGCGCCATGGAAGTGCCCAGCAGATAAGTGCCCTCATACAGCGCGCCAGTTTGCAGCACCGGATAGACGTAGTCGCGGATAAATTCTTCACGCAGGTCGGCAATATGGCACTCAGATGCGCCGGATTGCAGCGCCTTCTTCTCCACGCCGACCAAATCTTCGCGATCCTGGCCGATATCGGCGACAAAGGCGACCACTTCACAGCCGTAGTTCTCTTTCAGCCATGGAATAATGGCTGAAGTGTCCAGACCGCCGGAATAAGCCAGAACGATTTTTTTGATGCCTTGGTTTTGCATTTCTTAATCCTTGAATGTGGTGGTGTTATGCGTGGATCCGGGTGCCAATCGACACGCCATTAAACAGAGAAGGAAGCTGCTCGGCATGGCGCCAGCTGGCGATATCTACCGGGCGGCCCAGCGTGCGCGCCGCGTCCAGCGCCGCATGCACTTTAACGATCATGCCGTCGGTAATGATGCCCTGGGCGATCAGCTGCTCCGCTTTCGCCGCGGTCATTTCCTCAATCCGCTGGCCTTTGCCGTCAAGAATGCCGCTGACGTCGGAGAGTAAAACCAGATCCGCGCCCAGCGTCGCCGCCAATGCTGTCGCCGCCTGGTCTGCGTTGACGTTCATTAGATCGCCCTGTTCAGTAATGCCGATTGAACTGACGACCGGCATATAGCCCGCCTGCAGCAGCGTATTCAGCAGCGCTGGCGAACCTGGCAGCGCATTGCCGACATGGCCCAGCTCCTCGTCAAACTGCGCGACATTGACCATACCGCCGTCGCCCAGGCAGAGACCGACCGCCTGGATATGATGTTTCTTCGCCCAGGCCATCAGCGTCTTGTTCGCCGTGCCCGCCAGCGCGCCGGTGATAATGTCGATCTGATCCGCAGGCGTCACGCGCAGGCCGTTCTTTTTCTTTACGGGCAGCGCCAGCTTTTTCATCAGCTCATCCACCAGGCAGCCGCCGCCGTGAACGATCACCAGCGGGCGCTGATGCGCTTCCCGGTAGGTCACCAGCGCATTAAACAGACGCGCCAGCGCTTCTTCGCTATCCAACAGCACGCCGCCCAGTTTGATAATCAATGGAGTGGTCATAATCTTCATCCGCTTAAATAAGTGACTGGGTTTCCGGGAAACCGAAACGAATATTGAGACACTGCACCGCCTGCGACGCTGCGCCTTTCAACAGGTTATCTTCCGCTGCGACCACGATCAGATGTTCATCCTGCAGCGCGAAGCCGATATCGCAGAACGGCAGCCCTACCACCGATTTCAGCGCCGGCACGCCCTGTTCATAGACGCGCACCAGCGGCTTATCCTGATAGGCGTTGTGAAACGCCTCCGCGATATCTTCCCGGCTGACGCCCGGCTGTAAACGGCAGGTAATGGTGGCGAGGATGCCGCGCGGGAAATTGCCGAGATGCGGGGTAAAGACCACCGGCACGCCGAGATGCGTCTCGATTTCCGGCCGATGACGATGGGTAAACAGGCCGTACGGCTGCAGGCTGACTTCGCAAAAGCTATTGTTCATTGTCGCCTTGCGCCCGGCGCCGCTCACGCCGCTGGTGGCGTTAATCACCGGCCACTGCGCCTCATTCAGCAGTCCCGCTTCGATCAGCGGCTTCAGCGCCAGCTGCGCGGCGGTGGGATAGCAACCGGGCACGGCGATCAGCTGCGCCTCTTTGATAGCGTCGTGCTGCCATTCCGCCAGGCCGTAAACCGCCTTTTCCAGCCATTCCGCATGCTGATGGCTGAAACCGTAGCAGCGTGAATAAAATTCAGGGTCGTTAACACGGAACGCGCCTGAAAGATCGAACACCACGCAGCCCGCCGCCAGAAACTGCGGCGCCAGGTCATGGCTGACTTCATGCGCAGTGGCGAGAAACACCACGTCCACTTTATCGGCATAAACAGCGACGTCGCTTAACGGCTCCAGCGGCAGATCGACCATGCCCTTCAGCTGCGGATGCAGGTCGGAAAGACGTTTTCCGGCATCCGGGCTTTGCGCTGAAACCGCTAAAGCGGTTATGTTCATATGCGGATGGCGATTCAGAAAGGTCGCCAGTTCAACCCCAGCGTAGCCGCTGGCACCAACAATCAGCGTATTCAACATCAGGCCGTCTACCTTATTACAGTCGTTCAGATCCGGTGTGCAGCCCTGTCGCCGCGCGCCCATGAAGTCTAACGTTAAATAGCGGGTTAATTTATTTCCCATCCCGCGCACGTTATTGTATTTTTATTCACTATTAATGCATGAATATTGATACATCCTAACTCAAGGACCGTCAACAGTGAAGACAAAATTACCGCCTTTTATCGAACTCTATCGCCAGCTGATCGCCACGCCGTCCATCAGCGCCACCGACAGCGCGCTCGATCAGAGCAATGAGAATTTAATCACCCTGCTGGCCGGCTGGTTCCGCGATCTCGGCTTCAGCGTGGAAGTGCAGCCGGTGCCAGGCACACGTCATAAATTCAACATGCTGGCCAAAAGCGGCGAAGGCGCAGGCGGTCTGCTGCTGGCGGGACATACCGACACGGTTCCCTTTGATGATGGCCGCTGGACGCGCGATCCCTTTACGCTCGCCGAACATGACAACAAACTCTACGGCTTAGGCACGGCGGATATGAAAGGCTTTTTCGCCTTTATCCTTGATACGCTGCGCGACACCGATATTACGAAGCTGAAGAAGCCCCTCTATATTCTTGCCACGGCGGATGAAGAAACGACAATGGCAGGCGCCAAATATTTCGCTGAATCCGCCACGCTGCGACCGGATTGCGCGATTATCGGCGAGCCGACTTCGCTGAAGCCGGTGCGGGCGCATAAAGGACATTTGTCTAACGCCATTCGCGTGCAGGGGCAGTCGGGGCACTCCAGCGATCCCGCGCGCGGCGTGAACGCGATCGAGCTGATGCACGAGGCGATCGGCCACCTGATGCAGCTGCGCAATACGCTGAAAGAGCGCTATCATCATGACGGCTTCGCCATTCCTTATCCCACGATGAACTTCGGCCATATCCACGGCGGCGATGCGGCGAACCGTATCTGCGCCTGCTGCGAACTGCATATGGATATTCGTCCGCTGCCGGGACTGACGCTGAGTGATTTAGACGCCTTACTGAATGAGGCGCTGGAGCCGGTCAGCGCGCGCTGGCCAGGCCGCCTGACCGTCGCGGAACTGCATCCGCCGATTCCGGGATACGAATGCCCGCACGATCATCAGCTGGTGCAGGTAGTGGAAAAACTGCTCGGCACGCCGACGGAGGTAGTGAACTACTGCACCGAAGCGCCGTTTATTCAGCAGCTCTGTCCAACGCTGGTATTGGGCCCAGGCTCGATTAACCAGGCGCATCAGCCGGATGAGTTTATCGATACGGCATTCATTAAGCCGACTCGCTTGCTGATTGGACAACTGGTTAACCATTTCTGTTACTGATGTGCAGCATTTAGGGCAATTCACTGCTAAAGCGTTAAATTGCCCCAGCAAAGTTCCAACTTTGCTGATAAGAATAACTTATCCCACTTCAGTCTTGTTAAATTTCTTAAATTACTGCGACTTAACGACATTACGCGCCACGTTCTGCGCAATTGACGAATGGGCAGTTACATGGCTAGATAAAAGGCGGCGTTACGCCCGCAAGGGTAAAAATTAAAAGACAAGAAGGGTGTCAGGGGTCATATGAACGAACAATATTCCGCAATGCGAAGTAATGTCAGTATGCTCGGCAAACTGCTCGGGGATACGATTAAGGATGCGCTGGGAGAAAACATCCTTGATCGGGTGGAAACCATCCGCAAACTCTCTAAGTCATCCCGCGCGGGAAACGATGCTCATCGCCAGGAGCTGCTTACCACGCTGCAAAATCTCTCTAATGATGAACTTCTGCCGGTCGCGCGCGCCTTTAGCCAGTTCCTCAATCTGACCAACGTCGCCGAACAGTACCAGACCATTTCGCCGCACGGCGAAGGCGCCAATCATCCTGAATTGATGAAAAAAGCGTTCGAGCGTCTTAAGCAGCAGCCCGATCTGAATGAATCCAATATCCGCGAAGCCATCGAATCCCTTTCGCTGGAACTGGTTCTGACCGCTCACCCCACCGAAATTACACGCCGCACCCTGATTCATAAACTGGTTGAGGTAAATACCTGCTTAAAGCAGCTCGACCATAACGATATTTCCGACTACGAGCGCAACCAAATCATGCGCCGTTTGCGTCAGCTGGTGGCTCAGGCCTGGCATACCGACGAAATCCGCAAGTATCGCCCCTCTCCCGTCGACGAAGCCAAATGGGGCTTTGCGGTGGTGGAAAACAGCCTGTGGGATGGCGTGCCTGGTTTTTTGCGCGAACTGAACGAGCAGGTTGAAGAAAGCTTCGGCTATACGCTGCCGGTCGATTTCGTGCCGGTGCAGTTCACCTCCTGGATGGGCGGCGACCGTGACGGCAACCCGAACGTCACCGCCAGCATTACCCGTCACGTTCTGCAGCTGAGCCGCTGGAAAGCGACCGACCTTTTCCTGCGCGATATTGGCGTGCTGATTTCCGAGCTGTCGATGTCGGAATGTACCGATGAACTGCGCGAGCTGTGCGGCGATCCGCAGGCGCAGGAGCCTTACCGTGAAATTCTGAAACGTCTGCGCACGCAGCTGATGACTACGCAGTCTTATCTGGAGCGCCGGCTGAAAGGCGAACGTCTGCCGCGCCCGGAAGGGCTGCTGATCTCGAACGATCAGCTGTGGGAGCCGCTTTATGCCTGTTATCAGTCGTTACAGGCGTGCGGCATGGGCATTATCGCTAACGGGCAACTGCTTGATACGCTGCGCCGGGTAAAATGTTTCGGCGTGCCGCTGGTGCGCATCGACCTGCGTCAGGAAAGCACCCGTCACACCGAAGCGATCGCCGAGATAACGCGCTATCTGGGGCTGGGCGATTATGAGAGCTGGTCCGAAGCGGACAAGCAGGCTTTCCTGATCCGCGAGCTGAACTCCAAACGGCCGCTGCTGCCGCGCCAGTGGGAACCCAGCGAGGAAACGCGCGAGGTGCTGGATACCTGTCGCGTCGCCGCTGAAGCGCCGCGCGGTTCTATCGCCGCCTATGTTATCTCAATGGCGAAAACGCCGTCTGACGTGCTGGCGGTTCACCTGCTGCTCAAAGAGGCGGGCATTCCGTTCGCGCTGCCGGTTGCGCCGCTGTTTGAAACCCTTGATGACCTGAATAACGCCAATGATGTGATGTCGCAGCTGCTCAACATCGACTGGTATCGCGGCTTTATCCAGGGCAAGCAGATGGTAATGATCGGCTATTCCGATTCGGCCAAAGACGCAGGCGTGATGGCGGCTTCCTGGGCGCAGTATCAGGCGCAGGACGCGTTAATCAAGACCTGCGAAAAGGCGGGCATTGCGCTGACCCTGTTCCACGGCCGCGGCGGCACTATCGGTCGCGGCGGCGCGCCTGCGCAGGCGGCGCTGCTTTCACAGCCGCCGGGCAGTCTGAAAGGCGGCCTGCGCGTTACCGAGCAGGGAGAGATGATCCGCTTTAAATATGGTCTGCCGGAGGTGGCAATCGCCAGCCTGTCGCTCTATACCAGCGCCATTCTGGAAGCCAACCTGCTGCCGCCGCCGGAGCCGAAAAGCGAATGGCGCAGCATTATGGATCAGCTTTCCGACGTCTCCTGCGGCATTTACCGCGGCTACGTGCGTGAAAATCCTGATTTCGTTCCCTACTTCCGCTCCGCCACGCCGGAACAGGAGCTGGGTAAGCTGCCGTTGGGCTCGCGGCCAGCCAAGCGCCGGCCAAGCGGCGGCGTCGAATCGCTGCGCGCCATTCCCTGGATCTTCGCCTGGACGCAAAACCGTCTGATGCTGCCCGCCTGGCTGGGCGCCGGTGCGGCGCTGCAGCAGGCGATGGACGAAGGCCATCGGGATCAGCTGGAGGCGATGTGTCGCGACTGGCCCTTCTTCTCTACCCGCCTCGGCATGCTGGAGATGGTCTTTTCCAAAGCAGATTTATGGCTGGCTGAATATTATGACCAGCGTCTGGTCGACGTTTCACTGTGGCCGCTGGGCAAGCAGCTGCGCGATCGTCTGGAAGCGGACATTAAAGCGGTGCTGACTATCGCCAATGATGCGCATCTGATGGCGGACGAGCCCTGGATTGCAGAATCTATCGCTCTGCGCAACGTCTATACCGACCCGCTTAACGTACTGCAGGCTGAGCTGCTACACCGCTCCCGCGCGCAGGAAGCACGTGGTGAAGAGGTGGATCCGCGCGTTGAACAGGCGCTGATGGTGACCATCGCCGGCGTCGCCGCCGGTATGCGCAACACCGGTTAATCATGGCCGAACGGTTCATGCCCTACGGGGCATGAACTTTTTTAACGCGCCGCCTCATTGATGGGCGACCAGCTAAACCAGTAATCCAGCACCCTGACGCCGTACTGATTTACTTCTTCGATCACCTCAATGCGATCCATCCCGCGTTGATGATGCGTATCCATCCACGCTTTGCTGCTGCAAAACTCAATCCAGCGTTGCAGATGTTGATCTTTTATTTTCAATCCCATTTCGCAGCGGGACGATTTGCCGCGCGACGGTCCCGGAAAAGAGACGGTAAAGTCGGTGCGGTATTGCAAACGCTGATGCGGAAGGTAACGCACCAGGGCGCTGGGGATCTGCAGAGAGAAGATGGCGATCATAAAAGCGCTGGTGCCAAAGAGTTTAAGCAGCTTTCGCCCGGTGAAACGCGAGCGGCGGAATAGCCAGCCTGCGCCCGCGATCGGCAGCGCGCCCGTCAGGCCGCAAATCGCGGCGACGCGAAAAGGCAGATCCGGATCGGCCAGGAAGACCTGACGGGAAAGATTGCTCCAGTAGGTCATGACAATAAAGGGCAGCAGAAGCAGAGCAACAGTCATCAGGCAGCCCTTAACGCCGCGCTGCCTCACGCCATCGATAAATCTTTGGAGAACCACGAGAAACCTTCCCTGTTATGGAAGGCGGAATAATAACCAATATGCCGCGCCTCGGGAAGCGCGGCGTTGATATCAGGCCACCAGCGCCGCAGCAGGGCGCACGCCCAGCGTATGGCAAATGGCATAGCTCATTTCGGCACGGTTCAGCGTATAGAAGTGAAAATCTTTTACGCCCTCGCGGCTGAGAATTTTCACCATATCCATCGCCACGTTGGCGCCTACCATTTTGCGCGTTTCCGGATCGTCATCCAGACCTTCGAACATGCTGTTCATCCAGCCGGGAACCCGCACATTGGTCATCGCCGCAAAGCGCTGCAGCTGTTTGAAGTTAGAGACCGGCAAAATGCCCGGCACAATCTCGACGTCGATGCCGGTCGCTACACAGCGATCGCGAAAGCGCAGGTAGCTCTCCACATCAAAAAAGAACTGGGTAATCGCCCGGTTGGCCCCGGCGTCAATTTTGCGCTTCAGGTTAATTAAGTCAGCCTGCGCGCTTTTCGCCTCAGGGTGCACTTCCGGGTAGGCGGCGACAGAAATATCAAATTCCCCGACCTCTTTCAGCAGCGCAACCAAGTCGGCGGCGTACATATCCGGCTTGCCGCTGCCCGGCGGCAGATCGCCACGCAGCGCGACGATATGGCGGATGCCGTTGTTCCAGTAATCCTGCGCAATGATGCGCAGCTCGTCGCGGGAGGCGTCAACGCAGGTTAAATGCGGGGCCGCTTCCAGCCCGGTACGCTCTTTGATGCCTTTGATAATCGAGTGGGTGCGATCGCGCTCACCCGAGTTGGCGCCATAGGTAACAGAAACAAATTTGGGTTTCAGACTGCTAAGGCGATCGATAGAATTCCAGAGCGTTTCTTCCATTTCACTGGTGCGCGGCGGAAAAAACTCAAAGGAAACGTTAATACGCCCGTTCAGTTCTGCCAGGCTTTGGTTCAGCGCTTCGCGCTGGTTGGCGTGAAAGAAACTCATATCCACTCTACCTTTTTAAATTTTTATTTTCGTCATCAATGAACATCTATACATTTAGACGTCCAGATGTTCAAAATGAACGATTCTGGTTAAAGCGTCAACAAAAAATTAAGTTCAGAAGGGTGATAAAAATTCATTCAAGATGAAGACGCTTCATGTTGGTAACAAAAAGGGTGGCCTAAGCCACCCTGGAATTTTTGCATGTGTAAAGCGCGGTTACAGCAGCTGCGCCAGTCGGTTGATATCAGACTGGATAGCGCCTGCGGTAACGTCCCGTCCGGCGCCCGGCCCGCGGATCACCAGCGGATTATCGCGATACCACCGGCTTTCAATAGCGAATACGTTGTCGCAGGGCAACAGCGCCGCCAGCGGATGCTCAGGCCGCACCGCCTCAATGCCGACGCGCGCTTTGCCGTTGGCGTCGAAACGCGCCACATAGCGCAACAGCAGCCCCATTTCCTGCGCCGCCTCCAGACGCTGCAGCATCTGCTCGTTGAGCGCCTCGCTGTTTTCGAAAAAGTGATCGATGGAGCCGCTTTCGCAACCCGACGGCACCAGCGATTCGACGCGCACCTGATCCGGCTCGATGTCATATCCTGCTTCACGCGCCAGGATGACCAGTTTGCGCATCACATCCTGGCCGGAAAGATCGACGCGCGGGTCGGGCTCGGTCAACCCCTGCTGCCATGCCTGATCGACCAGCTCGCTAAACGGCACCGTGCCGTCAAACTGCAGGAACAGCCAGGAGAGCGTGCCAGAGAAAATGCCGCTGATGGAGAGAATGCTGTCGCCGCTCTCGCGCAGGTCGCGCACCGTATGGTTGACCGGCAGACCGGCGCCCACTGTAGCGTTATAGAGCCAGTGACGGTCGGTTTTGGCGAAGGCGTCGCGGATCTGCCGCCAGCGATAGCTGTCTGATGCGCCAGCCACCTTGTTGGCGCTAATCACGTGGAAACCGTGGCTGGCAAAATCGAGATACTGTCCGGCCAGCGCCTCGCTGGCGGTCACGTCCAGCACGACTAAATCATCGTAAGGATGCGCACGCATCCACAGGAAAAGCGACTCTTCATCCTGCGCCACCGCTTCATCCTCAAAGAACGCCAAAGCACGGCTGGCGTCGAGGCCGTCATAGCTCAGCAGGCTGCGACGGCTGTCCACCACGCCCGCCAGCACAAATTCGAAGCCGGTGCGGGCAGAAAGGCTTTTCTGCTCGCGGGCGAACAGCTCCAGCCAGCGCGAGCCGATATTGCCTTTGCCGAACAGCATCAGGCCAATGCGTTTTTCCGCGCGGAACAGCGACTGATGCAGCCCCTGCACCAGATGCTGCGTCGGACCGACGCGCAGTACGGCGACCAGGCTGATGCCCTCTTCCGACTGCCAGATAAACTCCACTGGCTGATCCTTGATCTGCTGCCAGAAGCGGTGACTGTGCAGCGGATTGCGGCTAACGCCGGCGCCGACCAGCGCCACCAGCGCCAGCCCCTCGCGCAGCTGTAAATGACCCGGCAGACCCGCGTCCTGTAGCAGCTCAAACGCGCTGTTGACCACTTCTGAGGTGTAGCAAAGCTGTAACAGGCTGCGATCGCTGTGTACGCCGGTCGCCAGCGGGCGGATCTGCGCGCGCTTTAGCAGATGATCGACCTCTTTATGCAACGTTGCAAAATCATGCTGCGGCGGCACTTCAATTTCAATCAGGCAGACATCGTCATGGCTGGTGACAATCCGGGCGCCGGTGCCAGAAGCCAGCACGCGCTCAATGCGCGTTGAACCCTGCTCCGGCTGGTAGCTACAACGCAGCTGTAAATCGATATCGCTGTTGGAAACCGGTTGCAGCGTGCGGGCATGCAGCACCGGCGCGGCCAGGCGCGCCAGCTCGCTCGCTTCATCCAGACGCAGCAGCGGTAACAGGCAGGCGTCTTTTACTTTGCGCGGGTCGGCGCTGTAAACGCCAGCGACGTCGCTCCAGATGGTGACGCGGCTGACGCCTGCCAGCGCGCCAATCTGCGTGGCGGAGTAGTCGGAACCATTGCGCCCCAGCAGGACGGTTTCGCCCGCCTCGTTGCGGCAGATAAAGCCGGTGACCACCAGACGTTGATGCGCATGCTGTGCCATCAGCTGCTGCAACAGTGGCCAGGATTTGCCTTCATCCACCTGCGGCTGCGCCGCCCGCTCGGCGCGCAGAAATTCGCGCGCGTCCAGCCAGCACGCTTCCAAATCACGCTGTTGCAGCACCGCCGCCATCAGGCGCGCGGACCAGACTTCGCCATGACCGACCACTTCGGCATAAACCGCGTCGGTTATTTTGCCGTCCAGCAGCCCGGCCAGGTACTCCAGATCCTGAATAAACCGCGCCAGCAGAGGCTGCGCCAGATCCGGCGGCAGCAGACCGTTAATCAGATCGGACTGATAGCGGCGCAAGCTCTGCTGCACCTGATGTGCCGACAGCCGATCGCTCTGACTGAGCTTCAGCCAGCTAATCAGTTGATTGGTGGTGCTGCCAGCGGCGGAAACCACCATCAAATCGCCTGGCTGGCTGTAATCGGCCATAATGCCCGCGACGCGCTGATAACAACTGACATCGGCAAGGCTGCTGCCGCCAAATTTATGCAGCTGTCTGCTGGTTTGCGCGCCCGCTGCGGCTGAAATACTCATCTCTTAACCCTCGGCTGCCACCCGGAATGCATTATCCAGATCGGCGATTAAATCTTCATGATCCTCGATCCCTACCGACACGCGCAGCAATGTATCGGAGATGCCCGCTTCTGCGCGCGCTTCCGCCGACATCCCGGCATGAGTCATGGTGGCGGTATGGGAAATCAGGCTTTCTACTCCACCCAGCGATTCCGCCAGGGTAAACAGCTCCAGCGCCTTCAGAAAACGACGCAGGCACGCCTCGTCGCCATCAATTTCAAAACTTAACATGGCGCCGAAGCCGCGCTGTTGACGCACAGCATACTGGTGTCCGGCGTTTTCCGGCAAAGAAGGATGATACAGCTTTTTTACCAGCGGCTGTTGCTTCAGATACTCGACAAGCGCCAGCGCGTTACGCTGCGCCGCCGCCATACGCGGACCAAGCGTGCGCATGCCGCGCAGCAGCAGATAGCTGTCGAACGCCGAGCCGGTTACGCCGATATTGTTGGCCCACCAGGCCAGCTCGGTCGCCGTCGCCGCTTCTTTAGCGATAACCGCGCCGGCCACTACGTCGGAATGGCCGTTCAGGTATTTAGTGCAGGAGTGCACGACCAGATCGGCGCCCAGTGCCAGTGGATTTTGCAGCGCTGGACTCAGGAAAGTATTGTCCACCACGCTGACTGCGCCGACGGCGCGCGCCGCTTCACAGATGGCGGCGATGTCTACCACACGCAGCAGCGGATTGCTGGGGCTTTCCACCAGCACCAGCTTCGGCTTTTCCGCCAGCGCCGCTTGCAACGCCTGGGCGTCGCCCTGATCGACGAATTTCACACGGTAGATGCCGCGTTTGCTCTGGCTGTCAAACAGACGATAGCTGCCGCCATAGCAGTCGTGCGGCGCCACCAGCAGATCGCCAGGCTTCAGGAACAGTGTACAAACCAGATGGATTGCGGACATGCCGGTATTGGTCATCACCGCCCCAGCGCCGCCTTCCAGTTCCGCCAGCGCCCGCTGTACGACATCGCGCGTCGGATTACCGCGACGTGAGTAGTCATGGGCGCGCGGCTGGTTAAAGTCGGTGAAGTTATAGGTGCTGGAGAGGTGGATCGGCGGGACAACGCAGCCATATTGCTCGTCATCATTCAAACCGCTGCGTACTGCGATGGTTGCCTGTTTACGCGTCATGGTGCTTACTGTTCCTGAAAGGCTTGAAAGAAGGCTAACAGGATAGCATTACGTATCTGGACGTCAATACATCTGGACATCTAAATGTCTTTGCGTATAGATTGAGCAAAAGCGCAATAACCGCTAAAATTGCAGGCGATTGCTCCCGCAGTCAGGCGTCTGACCTAAACGGCAAAGTTACGTAGTAAATGCTGACTTTGATTAGTGAGACGCGGAAAGATCGGGCATAATTGGCTGATTTCCGGCACTTTCACTTTTATTAATTAAGGTAACTCATGGCTGAATGGAATGGCGAATATATCAGCCCTTATGCTGAGCATGGTAAGAAGAGCGAGCAGGTCAAAAAAATTACCGTGTCTATTCCGCTGAAAGTATTAAAAATTCTGACAGATGAGCGTACGCGTCGTCAGGTAAATAACTTGCGTCACGCCACCAACAGCGAACTGCTGTGCGAAGCGTTTCTGCACGCCTTTACCGGCCAGCCGCTGCCGGACGATGTTGATCTGCGTAAAGAGCGCAGCGATGAGATCCCGGAAGAGGCGAAGAAGATTATGCGTGAGCTGGGTAAAGACCCGGATACATGGGAATATTAATCCGTCTGTTTTGCCCATAAAAAAACCCAGCCGAAGCTGGGTTTTTCTTGCATCCGCTCCGTCGAAAAACGGTCGCGTCTGCCGGGAAACTTATTTGCTGCCCGGGATGCTGAAGCGTTTGTTGAAGCGCTCAACACGACCACCGGTATCAACAACACGCTGTTTGCCGGTGTAGAACGGGTGGCATTTACCGCACACGTCCAGGTTCAGATCGTGACCCACGGTAGAGCGGGTTTTGATCACATTACCGCAAGAACAAGTTGCAGTAATTTCAACATATTTAGGATGAATACCTTGTTTCATGGGATAACCTCAGTAAAGGCCGTGTCGCTCTCCCGCGCCAGGTAAAACCTGCGCCGGCACCACACGCGGATTAAAAATTCTGGTGATTTTTGATGCGCTGTTTTGCACCAAAGGCGGCGAACTATACAGAAAATAACCGGCTGATGCAATCGAATCCGCACAATGATGGCGACACAGTGTACACTACGCCGTCCAACTCTTTTTACGGATAACGTCATGCCCGTTGCTCAGGTCGCGCTGCCCGTTCCGCTCGCACGCCGGTTCGATTATCTGCTCCCCGCCCATTTGCGCCCCGTTGTCGGCGGGCGCGTGCGCGTGCCTTTCGGCAACCGCAAGGCGATCGGCGTCGTTGTGGGATTCAGCGAGCAAAGCGATCTGCCGGAAGCCCAGCTGAAAAACGTGCTGGAAGTCATCGACGACGAATCCCTGTTTCCCCCGTCTCTCTGGCGCATCCTGCACTGGGCCGCTGATTACTATCACTATCCGCTGGGCGAAGTGCTTTTTCACGCCCTGCCGGTGCTGCTGCGTCAGGGAAAGCCGGCGCAGGAAGCGCCGCTCTGGCAATGGTTTATTACCGAACTGGGGCGCGAAACCGCGCCGGAAAGCCTGAAGCGCGCGCCGAAACAGCAGCAGGCGCTGGCGATTCTGCGCCAGCAGCCGCTTTATCGACACGAGATCGCGCAGCATGATCTGGCCGATCAGGCGCTGCAGGCATTACGGGCGAAAGGGCTTTGCGATCTGCGCGAGCATCTGCCCGCACGTGAAGACTGGCGCGCCAGCTTTAGCATCAACGGCGAGCGGCTGCGGCTGAATACCGAACAGGCGATGGCGGTCGGCGCTATCCGCAGCGAGGATGAGGAGTTCGCGCCCTGGCTGCTGGCGGGCATTACCGGTTCCGGCAAAACGGAAGTTTATCTCAGCGTACTGGAAAATGTGCTGAGCCGCGGCCGACAGGCGCTGGTGCTGGTGCCGGAAATCGGGCTGACGCCGCAAACTATCGCGCGTTTCCGCGCGCGCTTCAATGCGCCCATCGACGTGCTGCATTCCGGCCTCAACGACAGCGAACGCATGGCCGTCTGGCTGCGCGCGCGTCAGGGAGAAAACGCCATCGTCATCGGCACCCGATCCGCGCTGTTTACGCCCTTTGCCCGTCCAGGCGTCATTATTATCGATGAAGAACACGACAGCTCTTATAAACAGCAGGAAGGCTGGCGCTACCATGCGCGCGATCTCGCCGTATTCCGCGCGCGCGAAGAAAATATTCCCATCGTGATGGGTTCAGCCACGCCTGCGCTGGAAACGCTGCATAACGTACAGAGCGGCAAGTATCGTCAGCTCAACCTGAGCAAACGCGCCGGCAACGCTCGCCAGGCGACGCAGCAGCTGATCGATCTCAAAGGCGTTCAGCTGCAGGGCGGTCTTTCTCCGGCGCTGATCCAGCGCATGCGTCAGCATCTGCAGGCGGATAACCAGGTGCTGCTGTTTCTTAACCGCCGCGGCTTTTCGCCCGCGCTGCTGTGCCACGACTGTGGCTGGATAGCCGAATGCCAGCGCTGCGATCACTACTACACGCTGCATCAGCAACAGCGCCAGCTACGCTGCCACCACTGCGACAGCCAGCGGCCGGTGCCGCGCCAGTGCCCGCAGTGCGGCTCCACGCATCTGGTGCCGGTGGGATTAGGCACCGAGCAGCTGGAGCATAATCTGCAAACGCTGTTTCCCGGCGTGCCGCTGTCGCGCATCGACCGCGACACCACCAGCCGCAAAGGCGCGCTGGAGCAGCATCTGGCCGACGTGTTTCGCGGCGGCGCGCGTATTCTGATCGGCACGCAAATGCTGGCGAAGGGCCATCATTTTCCTGATGTGACGCTGGTGTCGCTGCTGGATGTGGACGGCGCGCTGTTCTCCGCTGACTTTCGCGCCGCCGAACGTTTTGCCCAGCTCTATATTCAGGTGGCTGGCCGCGCCGGCCGCGCCGGTAAGCAAGGCGAAGTGCTGTTGCAAACTCATCACCCGGAACACCCGCTGTTGCAAATATTGCTGCATCAGGGGTATGACGCCTTCGCTGCTCAGACGCTAAGTGAACGCAGAAGCGTTCAGCTGCCGCCTTTTACTAGTCACGCCCTGTTTCGCGCGGAAGATCATGATAACCAGCAGGCCGCCGCGTTCCTGCATCAGCTGCGCAATTTGCTGGAGGCGAGCCCGCTGCGCGACGAGGCGCTGTGGATCATGGGCCCGGTGCCGGCGTTGCAGGCAAAACGCGGCGGGCGCTATCGCTGGCAATTGCTGCTTCAGCACCCTGCCCGTCTGCGGCTGCAACAGCTGCTGAAAACGACGATGCCGTTGATCTCTACGCTGCCGCTATCGCGGAAGGTGAAATGGACGCTCGACGTCGATCCGACGGAAAGCTAAAGACGGCTAACGCAAAGGTTTGCGAGCTGGATCTAAAAACGTCGAATAAGTCACACTTTTCATGCAAATTGAGTAACGGCGCCTTCTGCAATCTGATAAAAATGTGATGAACGTCAGCTTTGACCGCAACAGGCGCAGCATGACGAAACATGGCAAATAGTCGGGCCGGTACAACCCGTGCGAGGAGGAAAGCGTTGGAGCAGAACCAGGAGTCGACGGCAGCTACGATGAAACATGTGGCTGAACGTGCGGGAGTCTCAACCGCCACCGTATCCCGCGCGCTGATGAATCCAGAAAAGGTCTCAGCGGCGACCCGCCAGAAAGTAGAACAGGCGGTTATTGACGTCGGCTACTCTCCGCATGCCCTGGCGCGCAATGCTAAGCGCAGCGAATCACGCACCATTCTGGTAATTGTCCCCGATATCTGCGATCCCTTTTTCAGTGAAATTATCCGCGGCGTGGAAGTGACCGCGGCGGCGGAAGGCTATCTGGTACTGATTGGCGACTGCGCTCATCAGAATCAGCAGGAAAAAACCTTTCTCAGTCTGATGCTGACGCGCCAGATCGACGGCATGGTGCTGCTTGGTTCGCAGGTGCCCTTCGATACTGGCGTTGAAGAACAACGCAACCTGCCGCCGATGGTGATGGCGAACGAATTTGCGCCGGATTTGGAACTGCCGACGGTCCATATCGATAACCTGACGGCGGCTTTCGAAGCGGTGAATCACCTCTGGCAACTTGGGCATCGCCGCATCGCCTGCATTGCCGGGCCAGAAGAGATGCCGCTCAGTCACTACCGTTTGCAGGGCTACATTCAGGCGCTGCGTCGCCACGGACAAGAAGTAGAGCCGCGCTATATCGTCCGCGGCGATTTTACCTTTGAAGCGGGCGCCGCGGCCTTCAAGCGTCTGATGGCATTGCCGAAGCCGCCTGAGGCGCTGTTTTGCCATAACGACATTATGGCGCTGGGCGCGATGTCGCAGGCGAAAAGCATGGGGCTGCGTATTCCTCAGGATCTCTCGCTGGTGGGTTTTGATGATATTGAACTCGCCCGCTACAGCGATCCGCCGCTGACTACGGTGGCGCAGCCACGCTTTGCGCTGGGGCGGGAAGCGATGCTGCTGCTGCTGGAGCAGCTGCAGGGGAAAATCGTCCGCAACGGCTCGCGTCTGCTGGAGTTTGAATTAAAACTGCGCGGAAGCACAATACACGCCAGCTAAGCCGGAAAATGCCGTGTATCAGGCAATTTCAGCAGATTCTTAAACGACTCCCTGCTGGTCAAACTTCCAGCCCTTGAGTAACATGGCGGGCTGACAGCCGGATAGCTGCGCCGCCGCCCTCACTCAGCGCCCTCTTATCCGGCAGGCATTTTCTTCTTTGAATTAGCGGAACGATTAGTGGCACAAAAAGATTATGTAGGCCGCGGGCGTTCGACAGGGACGCGTCGCAAGAAAAGCAATAGCCGCAGCAAAAAGCGCAATGGCAGCTCCGGTGTTTCTAAAATTATGATAGGGCTGGCGGTTGCGGTGCTGGTGACTTTTGTTGGCGGGCTGTGGTTTATCGCTCACCATAAAAAAGAAGAAACGCCTGTTATCCCCGATCATAAAGTCAGCGGCAACGGTTTGCCGCCTAAACCGGAAGAGCGCTGGAAATATATCAAAGAGCTGGAAAACCGGCAGATCGGCGTACCGGTGCCGAAAGAACCGTCCGCCGGCGGGGAAGTCCATTCTCAGACGCAGCTTACCGATGAACAGCGCCAGCTGCTTGAGCAGATGCAGGCCGATATGCGTCAGGCGCCAACGCAGCTGAACGAAGTGCCGTGGAACGAACAGACGCCGGTGCAGCGTCAGCAGACGCTACAGCGTCAACAGCAGCAACAGATGCAACAACAGCGCGCCCAGCAACAGCTGGAGTTGCAGCAGCAACAGCAAATGCAGCAGCAGCGCGTCCTACAGCAACAACAGCGCGCACAACAGCAGCAGTTACAACAGCAGCGTGCTCAGCAGCAATATAATCCGCCTGCGCAAACGCAGCATATGCTGCCGCAAAACGCGCCGAAAACGCAGGATAACAACCGGGTTAAACAGCAGGAGACGGCGAAAGCCAAAGCGGTGGAAAAAGAGAAGTCTCAGCGCTGGATGGTGCAATGCGGCTCCTTTAAAGGCAGCGATCAGGCGGAATCGGTGCGCGCGCAGCTGGCGTTTGAAGGCTTTGAAAGCCGCATCACCAGCGGTGGCGGCTGGAACCGCGTGGTTATCGGTCCGTACAACAGCCGCGCCAGCGCCGACAGCACATTAAAACGCCTGCGCAGCGCCGGTCACTCCAGCTGCATTCCTCTCGCTCTTGGGGGTTGAAACCCTCTAAACCTGCCCCATATCTTGTTGCATTAGGCTCCGCGTCACGCTGCGCGGAGCTCTTTTTCCACTGTAACAAGGGGTCTGCCCGTGACAACGATAGTAAGTGTACGACGCAACGGCCAGGTAGTAATTGGCGGTGATGGCCAGGCTACGCTCGGTAATACCGTAATGAAAGGCAACGTCAAAAAAGTGCGTCGTCTCTACCATGACAAAGTGATTGCAGGTTTTGCCGGCGGCACCGCAGATGCTTTTACCCTGTTCGAACTGTTTGAACGTAAGCTGGAAATGCATCAGGGCCACCTGGTCAAAGCCGCGGTGGAACTGGCTAAAGACTGGCGCACCGACCGTATGCTGCGCAAGCTTGAAGCGCTGCTGGCGGTGGCGGATGAAAACGCGTCCCTGATTATCACCGGCAACGGCGATGTCATTCAGCCTGAAAACGATCTGATCGCTATCGGTTCCGGCGGTCCGTATGCCCAGGCCGCCGCCCGCGCGCTGCTGGAAAACACCGAGCTGAGCGCGCGCGACATTACTGAAAAAGCGTTGGGTATCGCAGGTGACATCTGCATCTACACCAACCACAATCTGACTATTGAAGAATTAGCGTCCAAAGCGTAAGGATCGAAATTATGTCTGAAATGACTCCGCGCGAGATTGTCAGCGAACTGAACAGGTTTATCATCGGCCAGGATGGCGCCAAGCGAGCTGTGGCGATCGCCCTGCGCAACCGCTGGCGTCGTATGCAGCTGGAAGAAGATCTGCGCCATGAAGTTACGCCTAAAAACATTCTGATGATCGGCCCAACCGGCGTGGGTAAAACTGAAATCGCCCGTCGTCTGGCCAAGCTGGCAAACGCGCCTTTTATTAAGGTTGAAGCGACCAAGTTCACCGAAGTCGGCTACGTCGGTAAAGAAGTGGATTCCATTATCCGCGATCTGACCGATGCGGCGATGAAAATGGTGCGCATGCAGGCGATTGAAAAAAATCGCTACCGCGCCGAAGAGATGGCGGAAGAACGTATTCTTGACGTGCTGATCCCGCCAGCGAAAAACAACTGGGGCCAGCCGGAGCAAAGCGCCGAGCCGTCCGCAGCCCGCCAGTCGTTCCGTAAAAAGCTGCGCGAAGGCCAGCTGGACGACAAAGAGATTGAAATCAATCTGGCCGCCGCGCCGATGGGCGTTGAAATTATGGCGCCTCCGGGCATGGAAGAGATGACCAGCCAGCTGCAGTCGATGTTCCAGAACCTGGGCGGTCAGAAGCAGAAGCCGCGCAAGCTGAAGATCAAAGATGCGATGAAGCTGCTGATCGAAGAAGAAGCGGCCAAGCTGGTTAACCCGGAAGAGCTGAAGCAGGAAGCAATCGACGCCGTCGAACAGCACGGCATCGTATTTATCGATGAGATCGATAAAATCTGTAAGCGCGGCGAGACCTCCGGCCCGGACGTTTCACGTGAAGGCGTACAGCGCGATCTGCTGCCGCTGGTGGAGGGCTGCACCGTCTCCACCAAGCACGGCATGGTGAAAACAGACCATATTCTGTTTATCGCCTCCGGCGCTTTCCAGGTCGCCAGCCCGTCAGACCTCATCCCGGAACTGCAGGGTCGTCTGCCGATCCGCGTTGAGCTGCAGGCGCTGACCGTCAATGATTTCGAGCGCATCCTGACCGAGCCCAACGCTTCTGTGACCGTACAGTACAAGGCGCTGATGGCGACCGAAGGCGTTAATATCAGCTTTACTGACGATGGCATCCGCCGTATCGCCGAAGCCGCCTGGCAGGTTAACGAAACCACGGAAAATATCGGCGCGCGTCGTCTGCACACCGTACTGGAACGTCTGATGGAGGATATCTCCTATGACGCCAGCGACCGCAGCGGCGACAGCATTACCATTGACGCCAATTATGTGTCTCAACATCTGGATGAGCTGGTGGCGGACGAAGATCTCAGCCGCTTCATTCTGTAACCGGCGGCTTTATCTTTCTAAGGAGGCTTCGGCCTCCTTTTTTATGACCGCTTTTTAACCCTCCTGCAATTTGACGAAGATTAAGGCGTCTGACAGGGTGCCGCCGTAGACTTCATCTACCCCTTTTTAATTAGAGTCGGCTGCGGTTACGCTTATGGAATATATTCAACGAATAACCACCTTTCATTTCCGGGGCTGGCTGGAAAGCCTGCGTTTGCGCACGCTGCCGCTGGCGTTCGCGTCTATTCTGACCGGCTCGGCGCTGGCGTGGTGGCAGGGTCAGTTCAGCCTGACCGTCGCCCTGCTCTGTTTCCTGACCAGCGGTCTGTTACAGGTGCTCTCTAATCTGGCCAATGACTACGGCGACGCGGTGAAAGGCAGCGACGGCAGCAACCGCCTCGGCCCGCTGCGCGGCATTCAAAAGGGCGCCATCACGCTGTTGCAGCTGCGCGCGGGCATTATCGCGGTGACCGGACTGGCGCTGATTTGCGGCGGCGTGCTGATCCGCTACGCGTGCCATACCATCGGCGACGTAGTGAGTTTTCTGCTGCTGGGCGCGCTGGCCGTCATTGCGGCGATTGCCTACACCGTCGGCAAAAAGCCTTACGGCTATCTTGGGCTGGGCGATCTCTCGGTGCTGATCTTCTTCGGCTGGCTGGGCGTCAGCGGCAGCTTCTATCTGCAAAGCCACAGCGTTCAGCCGTTAGTGCTGCTGCCCGCCACCGCCTGCGGCCTGTTGGCGGCGGCGGTGTTGAATATCAATAATTTGCGCGACATAGAAACGGATCGGCAGTGCGGCAAAATGACGCTGGCAGTACGGCTGGGCGCAGACAATGCGCGACGCTACCATCTGCTGCTGCTGAGCGGCGCGCTGCTCTGTTTCGCCGCGTTTGCGTGGACCGGTCAGCACGGCTGGGGACGCTGGCTATTTTTGCTGACCGCTCCGCTGTTCTGGCGCCAGGGCCTCTATATTTTTCGTGAAAAGTCCCCCGGCGCCATGCGGCCGATGCTGGAGAAGACGGTAAAGGCGGCGCTGTTAGCTAACGTGCTGTTTTCTCTTGGCGTACTGCTTTGATCGTCTTATAGCTGATATAACGCAATTTTTGCGGGTTGATGATTTTGCCAACAACTTGAATAAAGCGATATACTTACCGCTCCTGTGGCAAACAGACGAAAATCCTATGAAATACGACACTTCCGAACTCTGCGACATCTACCACGAAGATGTAAACGTGGTTGAACCGCTCTTCTCCAATTTTGGGGGTCGCACCTCGTTTGGCGGCCAAATCACGACGGTAAAATGTTTCGAGGACAACGGCCTGTTATACGATCTGCTGGAAGAAAATGGCCGGGGTCGTGTGCTGCTGGTAGATGGCGGCGGTTCGGTGCGGCGCGCGCTGGTAGATGCGGCGCTGGCTCAGCTGGCGGTGCAGAACGAATGGGAAGGTATCGTCGTATACGGCTCCGTGCGTCAGGTCGATGACCTGGAAGAGCTGGATATCGGCATTCAGGCGATTGCGGCGATCCCCGCAGGCGCGGCGGGCGAAGGCATTGGCGAAAGCGACGTGCGCGTCAACTTCGGCGGCGTCACCTTTTTCTCTGGCGACCATTTATACGCCGATAACACTGGAATTATTCTGTCAGAAGATCCGCTGGATATTGAATAGCGCTGAATGTGATGCTCTTGCGCTGAGGCGCGAAGAATCACGTCAGCAAAAACGGGTGCCTGGGCACCCGTTTTTTATGGTTGATGAAAGCAGCATCCCAACGGATTACACTTCTTCCATCTTACCTAACAAAGCCCGCAGGCGATCCTGCCACTGCGTTTGCTCTTCTTTCAGCTGCTGGTTTTCACGAACCAGCGCTTCGCTGTTTCCCGAGGCCTGCTGTACCTCATGCTTCAGAGTATTGTTCTGCTCTTTCAGCTCTTCGATTTCCATCTGCAGCAAGGTGATGGTATCAATCGCCTGCTGTACTTTCGCTTCCAGTTTCTCGAATACTTCAAATGACATTCTATGACTTCTCCTAATCGCAAGGCGTTGATGATGCCAGCCGCAGACGACGAGACATCACAAAACTCCGTTAAAAACCGTAACACACCGATTGTAAGTAGCCGCACAGCCCAAGTCCAGCGGCGAACGGCGGTGAAGCGCAGTCTGTAACAATTTTCAGCTTATGCCGAAAGCGTTCAGGGCGCCGAATGGCCGATAATCGCGCTTTTGTTAATAAAATGAGCGTAACGCGATGCTTCCGGCGCCAAAAATGATGTTTAAGGAACAGCAAAAGACGCGAAAACGCGCATTTTTTTGATGGAGCACACAGATTTCAATTTCGCTATTTCTCGTTTATGCGCGTTAACGATAAATTTACAACAGCCCCACATTTGTTCGGGCGGTTCAATGGAATGAAAACAACGATTGATAAAATTTAACCTCGCCTTCAGGAATTTCATTATGAGTCAGACAGCAACTAGCACACTTAAAGGTCAGTGCATTGCCGAATTTCTCGGAACCGGCATGATCATCTTCTTCGGCGCTGGCTGTGTTGCCGCAATGAAGTTGGCTGGCGCCGCGTTCGGTCAGTGGGAAATCTGCATTATCTGGGGCCTGGCTGTTTCCATGGCTGCCTATATGACAGCGGGCGTTTCAGGCGCGCACCTGAACCCAGCCGTTACCGTCGCGCTTTGTCTTTTCGCCAACTTTGAAGGGCGTAAAGTCGTGCCTTACATTGTGGCGCAGGTAGCTGGCGCATTTAGCGCCGCAGCGCTGGTTTACGGGCTCTACTACAACCTGTTTATCGACTATGAAGCCAGCCATCAGCTGGTGCGCGGCAGCGTGGAAAGCCTTGATCTGGCCGGTATCTTCTCGACCTATCCTAACCCGCATATCAGCGTAGGTCAGGCGTTTTTAGTCGAGATGGTGATTACCGCCGTTCTGATGTCGGTGATTATGGCATTGACCGATGACGGCAACGGCGTGCCGCGCGGCCCGCTGGCCCCGCTGCTTATCGGTCTGCTGGTTGCCGTTATCGGCGGCGCGATGGGACCGCTAACCGGCTTCGCCCTGAACCCGGCGCGCGACTTCGGCCCGAAAATTTTTGCCTGGATGGCAGGCTGGGGCAGCGTCGCCTTTACCGGCGCGCGTGATATCCCTTATTTCCTCGTGCCGATTTTTGGCCCGCTGGTCGGTGCCTGTCTTGGCGCATGGGGATATCGCTCACTGATTTGCCGTCACCTGCCCTGTAACCTTAACGTGACGCAAAAAACCGAAGCCGATAAGCCCGTCGCGCGAGCTGAACAGCGTAAAGCGTAACCGTGTTCAATCTTTGCACATCAGGAAATGATTATGTCTACAGATAAAAAATATATTGTCGCGCTCGATCAGGGCACAACCAGCTCCCGCGCCGTTGTTCTCGATCATGACGCCAACATTATCGCGGTTTCCCAGCGCGAATTTACCCAGATCTACCCGAAAGCGGGCTGGGTTGAACACGATCCCATGGACATCTGGGCTTCGCAAAGCTCCACGCTGGTAGAAGTGCTGGCACATGCGGATATTCGCTCCGATCAGATCGCCGCAATCGGCATTACCAACCAGCGCGAAACGGCGATTGTCTGGGATAAAGAGTCCGGCAAGCCGATCTATAACGCTATCGTCTGGCAAGATCCGCGCACGGCGGACTACTGTGCGAAACTGAAGAAAGAGGGCCTGGAAGAGTATATCCAGCACACCACCGGCCTGGTAATTAATCCCTACTTCTCTGGCACCAAAGTAAAATGGATTCTGGATCATGTCGAAGGCGCGCGCGAGCGGGCGAAACGCGGCGAACTGCTGTTCGGCACCGTCGATACCTGGCTTATCTGGAAAATGACGCAGGGTCGGGTGCATATTACCGACCACACCAATGCGTCACGCACCATGATGTATAACATCCATAAGCTGGAGTGGGATCAGCGCATGCTGGATATCCTCGATATTCCGCGTGAAATGCTGCCGGAAGTGAAATCTTCCTCCGAAGTCTACGGCCAGACCAACATCGGCGGTAAAGGCGGCACCCGTATTCCTATCGCCGGCATCGCGGGCGACCAGCAGGCGGCGCTGTACGGCCAGCTGTGCGTGCAGCCGGGAATGGCGAAAAACACTTACGGCACCGGCTGCTTTATGCTGATGAACACCGGCACCGAAGCAGTAACCTCCACGCACGGCTTGCTGACCACTATCGCCTGCGGTCCGCGCGGTGAAGTGAACTATGCGCTGGAAGGTGCGGTGTTTATCGGCGGCGCCTCTATTCAGTGGCTGCGCGACGAGATGAAGCTGATCAGCGATTCCGCCGATTCAGAATACTTCGCGATGAAAGTGAAGGACTCCAACGGCGTCTATATGGTTCCAGCCTTTACCGGCCTTGGCGCGCCCTACTGGGACCCGTATGCCCGCGGCGCGCTGTTTGGCCTGACGCGCGGCGCCAATGCCAATCACATTATTCGCGCTACGCTGGAATCGATCGCTTATCAGACGCGCGATGTGCTGGAAGCGATGCAGAACGATGCCAATACTCGCCTGCAATCGCTGCGCGTTGACGGCGGCGCCGTAGCTAACAACTTCCTGATGCAGTTCCAGTCCGATATTCTTGGCACGCGTGTTGAGCGGCCGGAAGTACGTGAGGTAACCGCGCTGGGCGCCGCTTACCTGGCGGGTCTGGCGGTCGGTTTCTGGGAAGATCTGGATGAGGTGCGCGCAAAAGCGGTGATAGAACGTGAATTCCGCCCCAGTATCGAGACCACGGAGCGTAATTATCGCTACGCTGGCTGGAAAAAAGCCGTGGCCCGCGCTCAGGCATGGGAAGAACACGAGGAATAACGCTTCAGGCCCGCGTCGCCATCCGGCGCGGGCTTTTCTCCCGCCCTCCCCCGCTGTGATACACTTTCGCCTCATTTGTTTTCTTCAGAGGCTGGTCATGAAACGAGAACTCGCCATTGAATTTTCCCGCGTTACCGAAGCGGCCGCGCTGGCTGGCTATAAATGGCTGGGCCGCGGCGATAAAAACCAGGCGGACGGCGCGGCGGTCAACGCCATGCGCATTATGTTGAATAAAGTCGATATCGACGGCCGCATTGTTATCGGCGAAGGCGAAATCGATGAGGCACCGATGCTCTATATCGGCGAGAAGGTCGGCACCGGCAACGGCGATGCGGTGGATATCGCGGTTGACCCTATCGAAGGCACGCGAATGACCGCCATGGGACAGGCCAATGCGCTGGCGGTGCTGGCGGTCGGCGACCGGGGCACCTTTCTGCACGCGCCAGATATGTATATGGAGAAGCTGATCGTCGGCCCAGCGGCAAAAGGCTATATCGATCTGAACCTGCCTCTGGAAACCAACCTGAAAAACATCGCCGCCGCGCTGGGCAAATCCCTTAATGAACTGACGGTAACGATTCTGGCCAAGCCGCGTCACGATGCGGTTATCAAACAGATGCAGCAGCTGGGCGTGCGTATTTTCGCTATTCCCGATGGCGACGTCGCCGCCTCTATCCTGACCTGTATGCCCGACAGCGAAGTAGACGTGCTGTACGGCATCGGCGGCGCGCCGGAAGGCGTGGTGTCAGCGGCAGTTATTCGTGCGCTGGATGGCGATATGCAGGGCCGTCTGCTGCCGCGTCATGAAGTTAAAGGCGAAAGCGAGGAAAACCGCCGACTGGGCGAAGATGAGCTGGCGCGTTGCCGGGAGATGGGCATTAACGCCGGCGAACGGCTGACGCTGGAGATGATGGCGCGCAACGATAATGTGATTTTCGCCGCCACCGGCATCACCAGCGGCGACCTGCTGAAAGGGATCACGCGTCAGGGCAATATCGCCACCAGCGAAACCCTGCTGATCCGCGGCAAATCGCGCACTATACGCCGTATCCAGTCGATTCATTATCTCGACCGCAAGGATACGGCGCTGCATCAGTGGATTCTGTGATGGTTAAACCGCCTGCGGCTGCGGGCCTTTAGAAAGCGGCCACCAGCAGAACAGCATCAACAGGGCGGTGGCGCACATCAGCATGCCGAGACTGAACTGGCTGTTCTGCGGCAACTGCGCCGAAAGCCAGGCCACCAGCCCTGAACCGAGATTTTGCAGGCCGCCGATCAGCGCGCCGGCGGTGCCCGCCAGCCAGGCGTAAGGCTCCATCGCGCCGGAGGTGGCCAGCGGAAACATCATACCCGCCCCGAAGAAGAACAGAGACGCGGGCACCAGAAGCGTCCAGATATTCATAATGCCGAACCATGACGGCAGCCACATCAGCGCCGCCGCCAGCAGGCAGCTGTTCACCGCATACCACATCAACGTATGAAAGCTTTTATCATCCCGGCCCGCAAACCAGGCGCCGAAGAAAGCTGCCGGGATCGGCAGGATAAACAGAATGCTGATCGTCATCGCATCGAGACCCAGCACGCCGCCCATTAACACGCCGCAGCTTGATTCATACACCGCGATGCCCGCCAGCGCGCCAATCAGCATCAGCAAATAGCGCACAAAGATGCGATCGCTCAGCAGCGGTCGATAGCGGGAAAACAGCGGGCGCGTTTCGCTAACCGGCGGACGCGTTTCCGGCAACCAGCGCGCCATCGCGCCGGTAACTATCAGACAGAGCAGCAGCAGAAAAGCGAAGCAGGCATGCCAGCCAAACAGGCGCGTCAGCATCGCGCCGATCAGCGGCGCCACCAGCGGGCTGAACAGGATGCCCATATTCAGCAGGCTATTCGCCTGACGCAGCGCGCTACCGGAATAGAGATCGCGCGGCATGGTACGGGCCATCACGCCCGCTACGCCGGTGCCGAGCCCCTGTACCGCGCTCGCCGCCACCAGCCAGTCGATCGACGGCGCAAACAGCGCGCCAAGCGCGCCCACCATAAAGACAATCATGCCCGCGAGGATCACCGGCTTGCGGCCGATGCTGTCTGACAGCGGGCCGTAAAACAGCTGCGAGCCGCCGTAGGTCATCAGATAAGCCGCCATCACGCGCTGCATCACGCCGTCGCGCACGTTAAACGCTTCAGCAATGGTGGCCATCGCCGGGACATAGATGGTTTGCGCCATTTGCCCAACCGCCACCAGAACGATAAGCATCAGCAACAGATGTCCGTTTTCTAATTTTTTCATAGCCACTTAGATGAAAATTACAGAATGAAAGCCTGCCGTTTAGCGTTTGAACAGCAAATCAGCAGGCGAAACAGGATTGATGGCGGCAAAAATAGCAGTTCGCGTAGAGAAAGAAATGACAGCGCAATAAAGATTTTTAGCCATTCTGTCAGCAGAAATTGACCTTCTTTGTAAAACTAACTGTACGGCAGCACAAAGTGCCGCCCCTTTTTGTCGCCCAGAGCTTTCGGATAACGCGCGGGCTGGAAAAAGCGCGCCCAAGTGACGAAGATAGGCACTACGTTAATGAGGTGGAGGAAGCGCAATGGCTGAATGGGTTAATGGCAACGTAAGCGAGGTCACGCACTGGACGGAGAATTTATTCAGCATCAAGGTACATGCTCCCGTCGCGCCTTTTATTGCCGGCCAGTTCGCTAAGCTGGCGCTGGAAGTAGAGGGTGAACGCGTTCAGCGCGCCTACTCTTACGTTAATGCGCCCGCCAGCCCCGATCTGGAGTTCTATCTGGTGAATGTGCCGGAAGGCAAGCTCAGCCCGCGACTGCACGCGCTGAAGCCTGGCGACAGCCTGATGATAACGAAAGAGGCCGCCGGTTTTTTCGTGTTGGATGAGATCCCTGAATGTCAGACGCTATGGATGCTGGCGACCGGCACGGCAATCGGCCCTTACCTTTCCATTCTGCAACAGGGAGAGGGCATGGCGCGCTTCGAACATATTGTGCTGGTGCATGCGGCGCGTTACGCCGCCGATTTAAGCTATCTGCCGCTGATGCAGCAGCTGGCGGAACGCTATAACGGCAAGCTGCGCATCCAGACAGTGGTAAGTCGTGAAACGGCGCCCGGCGCGCTAACCGGACGCGTGCCTGCGCTGATTGAAAGCGGCCAGCTTGAGCAGGCGGTGGGCCTGCCGATAACGGCGGAAAACAGCCATATTATGCTGTGCGGCAACCCGCAAATGGTGCGCGACACCCAGCAATTGCTGAAAGACACGCGAGAAATGCGCAAGCATCTGCGCCGCAAACCGGGCCATATCACCAGCGAACACTACTGGTGAGTACTATTCCCTGTGCCGCGCTTGCCGAAATAGTTCACCGGCTGCGCGGGCTGGCCAAAGCGGTTAGCGCCTGACGATCCGGTTAGCAGCCCCGACTCGATCAGTATCGCCGCCAGAATCAGCGTCGGCGCTAAACGGCCCAGCGCCAGCTGCCAACCCGACCCCAGCACCGCCCAGTTTCCCGCCAGCAGCATCCAGGCGACAATCAGCAGCAGCGCCCAATAGCCGCGGCGATTGCGATCGTGCAGCCGTTTCACCAGCACGGCGCTGGCTGGCCACAGCAAACACACCACGCCAAACGCCGCCATCTGCGTATCCAGCAAATCATTTCCCGCGAGGACGAAAAGCGCGGTCATGGTCAACAACCAGACTAACTGCCAAATCCAGAAATCTCGTCGCCCCAGGCGGCCGCGATAGGAGAAACACCATTGCTGTAGCGTCATTTTTTCGTCCCGAGGAAAACTATAAAATGGTTGCCGCAGTTTTTGACTTTGGCGGGTAAAAACCGTTCTAATCTTGGCTGAGTTTACTGGACAGGGCAGAAAAAATGAAGAAAGCGCCAGGCACTTTGCTGACGCCGCTGCTGTTACTGCTTGCGCTACTGACGAGCACGACGGCGCGAGCCGACGAGACGTCAACGCGTAGCGATGCAATGCCCACAGCGCCTTATCTGCTGCCGGGAGCGCCGACGTTTGATATGACCATCGCGCAGTTTCGGGAAAAATATAATGCGGCGAATCCTGATCTGCCGCTCAGCGAATATCGCGCCGTCGACAGTCGGCTCGATAAAAGCAATCTGACGCGCGCCGCCAGCAAAATCAGCGAAACGCTTTATGCCTCCACCGCGCTGGAGCCCGGTACCGGCAAAATAAAAACGCTGCAAATTACCTGGCTGCCGATTCCTGGCCCGGAAGAAAAGGCGGCGCAGGAAAAAGCGCAGGCCTATATGGCGGCAATGCTGCGCTTTTTCTCGCCGACGCGCTCGCAGGAAGAGAGCGGCAAGCGGCTGAGCGAGCTGTTAAACAAGGGCAAAGGATCGCGCTATTACGCCCAGACGGAAGGCGCGCTGCGCTTTGTGGTAGCGGATAATGGTGAAAAGGGGCTAACTTTCGCTGTTGAACCGATTAAGCTCGCGTTGTCAGCACCCTGAACATCGCGGCAAAAATGACGAAAAGCAAAGCCATTCAGGTTCAAGATCTCTATACTGTCTGGCAGACATCGCTGCCCGGCGGGCAGTGTACTTTACTGGTATAGCGTTACACGTGGAGGATATGATGCGACATCCGTTAGTTATGGGTAACTGGAAGCTGAACGGCAGCAAAAAAATGGTCAGCGAGCTGATCGACGGGCTGCGTAAAGAGCTGAACGCCGTTCAGGGCTGTGGCGTCGCCATCGCCCCACCAGTGATGTATCTGGATCAGGCGCAGCAGGCGCTGGGCGACAGCCAGATCGTACTGGGCGCCCAGAACGTTGATGTGAACCTGTCCGGCGCGTTTACCGGTGAAGTGTCTGCCGAGATGCTGAAAGATATCGGCGCGCGCTACATCATTATCGGCCATTCAGAACGTCGTACTTACCATAAAGAGAGCGATGAATTTATTGCGAAAAAATTCGCCGTTCTGAAAGCTGCGGGCCTGATCCCGGTGCTCTGTATCGGTGAGACCGAAGCGGAAAACGAAGCGGGTAAAACCGAAGAAGTTTGCGCGCGTCAGATCGACGCCGTGCTGGAAACTCAGGGCGCAGAGGCTTTCAACGGCGTTGTTATCGCCTATGAGCCAGTCTGGGCAATCGGCACCGGCAAATCTGCTACTCCGGCGCAGGCGCAGGCGGTGCATAAATTCATTCGCGACCATATCGCGAAGAAAGACGCGAAAGTGGCTGAGCAGGTCATCATTCAGTATGGCGGCTCTGTTAACGATAAAAACGCCGCGGAGCTGTTCGCGCAGCCGGACATCGACGGCGCGCTGGTCGGCGGCGCCTCGCTGAAAGCTGACGCCTTTGCCGTTATCGTGAAGGCAGCAGCCGCAGCGAAAGCCTGATGTTTCACGGGCGGTGAAGACGCCGCCCGTTTCTTTTCCGCTATGGCGATAACATCGCGCAGCGATGATCCTGCAACTCTTCCGCCGAACCCCGATTCAGTGCTAACCAGTTACGCTTAATCGCCATAAGCGCCAGTCTTCCGTCCGGCAACGACGCCAACGCCAGACCATATTTCCCCATCTCCTGCTGCGCCTGTGGCACTTCCTGCGACAAACGGATAAAACTGCTCTGCTGCGTCAGTTCGGCTGGCGTTAACGTGCGGATCAGCCAGCGATGCGCCGTCAACGTATACGGCCGCCACTGCCGATCAAGCTGCGGAGCAAGGCTGTCCAGCGCCTGACGCACGTCCGGGCGCAGGCAGGAGATATGAATATGCAACTGGTTCTGCGTGCGGCCAAATTCAGAATTTATGGTAAGCGAAGCCACGCTATCCGGCACCGCCGCGCCGTGCCGCATTGAAAGCAAACTACGTTGTTGCCAGGCGAGCGCGAAAAAGTCAGGCGTGGCGGCATCGAGCAGCGCCGGGCTCTCAATGCCGCTGATGCGCGCCACCGGCATGAGCAGATATTGTAAAGGGCCATTGCGATCTTTCAGCGTGACGAAACCCTGCGCAAAATCGACGCGCTGGCAGGGGCTGGGGTTATTTTTACTTTGCTGTCCGGGAATACACTGCTGACTAATCATCCGCCAGAGCGCATCGCCATTTTGATGAAAACGCCAGGCGGCGACGCCCAGCGCGATACAGAGAGAGACTACAACAACCGTAACGATCTTCAGAGCGCGTGCAGCAGTCGGCATAGCGGCTATTCCCTTGATGACTCGTGACAATCCTCGCCGCTTCCGCAAGCATTGTCACGTGAATCATTCAAGACGCTTTGCTTAACGCTTCATAATTTGATCGTACGTACCGCCATCGGCAAAGTGGGTTTTCTGTGCCGACGTCCAGCCGCCGAATTTATCATCAACGGTGAACAGCTTCAGCGGTGAAAAGACGTTGGCATATTTTTTCGCGACTGCCTCATCGCGCGGGCGATAGAAGTTCTGCGCGGCGATATCCTGTCCCTCCGGCGAATAAAGGTATTTCAGGTATTCAGTGGCCACTTTACGCGTGTCACGTTCGTCCACCACGCGGTCGACGACGGAAACCGTCGGCTCGGCCAGAATCGATTCGCTGGGCGTGACGATTTCAAACTGATCTTTGCCCAGCTTGTTCACCGCCAGATACGCTTCGTTCTCCCAGGCGATTAACACGTCGCCGATGCCGCGTTCAACGAAGGTGTTGGTGGCGCCGCGCGCGCCGGAATCCTGCACTTCCACATTTTTAAACAGCGATTTGACGAACGCCTGCGCCTTCGTCTGGTCGCCCTTGTTCTGATCGAGCGCATAGCCCCAGGCCGCCAGGTAGTTCCAGCGCGCGCCGCCAGAGGTTTTCGGGTTTGGCGTAATGACCGACACGCCGGGCTTCAGCAAATCAGGCCAGTCGTGGATCTGTTTAGGATTGCCTTTACGCACCAGGAAAACGATGGTTGACGTGTAGGGAGCGGAGTTCTCGGGTAGACGTTTCATCCAGGCTTTATCAATGCGGCCGCGCTCGGCGATAGCATCCACGTCTGACGCCAGCGCCAGCGTCACTACGTCGGCGCGAATGCCGTTGATTACCGAAGTAGCCTGTTTGCCGGAGCCGCCGTGCGACTGGCGGATCACAAGGTTATCGCCCGTTTCCTGCTTATAATGGGCGCTGAACGCTTTGTTATATTGTTCGTACAGCTCACGCGTCGGATCGTAAGAGACGTTCAGTAGCTGAATATCCTTCGCCAGCACGCTGGTTGACGCCAGTAAAACAGCCAGCCCTACACTCCACTTATTCATTGCATGCTCTCCCCAATTTAATTAGCGAAAGCGTGACATAAAGCGAGCAGCGATTTAAAGAATTAAAAATAAGAGTTTATTACTTTATAGAATATAGCGAGGAGATAAAAAGGCGCTGACGGTACAGCGCCCTGAAGAGCATCAGTAAAGTTTTTTCGCCGTTTCCAGCCAGTCGCGTTTAAACGGACGCTTCATGTTTTCAATCGCGTCAATGATGTCGTGATGCACCATTTTTTCGTTCTGGATGCCGACGCAGCGGCCGCCGTAGCCCTGCAGCAGCAGCTCAATCGCATAAGCGCCCATACGGGAAGCCAGAATACGGTCATAGGCGACCGGCGCGCCGCCGCGCTGAATGTGGCCCAGCACCGTGGCGCGGGTTTCACGCCTGGTTTCAGCTTCGATATATTTCGCCAGCTCATCAATGTCGCAAATATGCTCTGTGATAGCGACGATGGCGTGCTTTTTGCCTTTCGCGATGCCCGCTTTAATCTCTTCAACCAGCTCTTCGCGGGTATAAGGGATTTCCGGCAGCACGATAAATTCACAACCGCCGGCAATCGCCGCCGCCAGCGTCAGATCGCCGCAGTAACGTCCCATCACTTCAACAATAGAAATACGCTGATGCGAAGAGGAGGTATCACGCAAACGGTCAATGGCCTCAACCACCGTTTCCAGCGCGGTGAAGTAGCCGATAGTGTAGTCCGTACCCGCCACGTCGTTATCAATGGTGCCTGGCAGGCCGATGCACGGAAAGCCCATTTCCGTCAGTCGCTTCGCGCCCATATAGGAACCGTCGCCGCCGATCACCACCAGCGCGTCAATACCGCGCTTTTTCATATTCTCGATAGCTACCTGACGCGTTTCTTCATTACGAAATTCAGGAAAACGCGCGGAGCCCAGAAAAGTGCCGCCGCGGTTAATCATGTCAGAAACGCTGTAGCGGTCGAGGTTGATCATACGGTCTTCATACAAGCCGAGATAGCCATCATAAATGCCAAAAACTTCCAGGCCTTCACTCAGGGCGGAGCGGACTACACCGCGAATAGCTGCGTTCATCCCTGGGGCGTCGCCGCCGCTTGTCAGTACACCGATTTTCTTGATCATGGCTACCTCTGGACTCAATACTTGATGATGAATTCGTTACGCCGGAAAGTTTCGACGCCCGCTCAGTGTCCGATCTTACCGACTCATATTGGCAAATAGTATATCAAAGCCCTGATGCTGAATTGATTCAGGTCAGACTAGTTTCTGGAAAATCTTTCACGCAACCCGGTCTGGCGCTTTGCTCAAAGCCAGGCCGATATTATTTCACAATTTCGTCTATAAAAAACCCTGCGGCTCGGTTCGCGCCACGGAACACGGGTCCTGATGAATGATGATGTCAGAACCAGGGAACTGCTTTAACAGCGCCTGTTCAACCTGCTCGGCAACCCGATGCGCCTGGAATAGCGGCAGGCTGTCATCCAGTTCCAAATGTACCTGAATAAAGCGGGTAGGACCGGACTGACGGGTGCGTAAATCGTGCGCGCCCTGCACGCCGGGCCAGGTAGTGATGATTTGCACGATCTGTTGCCGCTCCGCATCCGGCAGCGCGCGATCGAGCAACGACTGTACGGCATCATAGCCCATACGCAGCGCACTAAACAGAATCCATGCGCCGATAGCTAACGCAAAAAGCGCATCGGCGCGCGCAAAGCCATACCAGCTTAGTGCCAGCGCCAGAAAAATCGCGCCGTTCATCAATACATCGGACTGATAGTGCAGCATATCGGCACGTATCGCCTGGCTCTGCGTCTTACGCACGACCCAACGCTGAAAAGTGACCAGCAGCAACGTGGAGAGCAACGCAATCAACGTCACCGCCATGCCGACCAGCGGCGCATGCAGCGTTTCCGGGCGCGCCAGATGTTGCAGGCCAGTAAGAAACAGGAACAGGGCGGAACCGGAGATAAACATGCTCTGCGCCAGCGCCGCCAGCGACTCCGCTTTGCCGTGGCCGAAGGTATGCTCCGCGTCGGCAGGCTGCAACGAATAGCGCACCACCAGCAGATTCGTTAGCGAAGCGGCGGTATCTACCAGCGAATCCACCAGCGCTGCCAGCACGCTCACCGATCCGGTATACCACCAGGCGAAGATTTTAATCAGCAGCAGCAGCAGCGCCAGTACCGTTGCCGCCAGCGCGGCCCGGTTAACCAGCCGCGCATAGGAAGCCATCATGCGCACCCCACGAAAGGTAAAAGCTAAGTATAAGAGCAGTATGGCAAAAAGGGGTGTCGCGGATCTAACCTAATCGTCGATGGCGTAAGTAAGCTGACGCAACGGAACGCGCTTACCGCAGAAGAAAGGAAAAACAGGCAAAAAAAACCCCCGCATCATGCGGGGGAAGACAGGGATGGTGTCTATGGCAAGGAAAACAGGGATACTATGTTACTGGTTACTGCCGGTACTGCTCGCGTCATGCAGCGATGGAACCTGCTGCAGATTCGTTAGCTTGCGCAACTCATTCATGCGTTGCTCATGCCTTTGCTGCAAAACAGCCTGTTGCTGCGGCGTTAGCAGGTGATACATCTGGTTGCGGATACGGGACATTTCGACCTGCCGCGCAACCTGCGCCTGTGCTAACTTTTCTGCCTGAGCCCTGACGGCTGCTTCATTAAATTCTTCTGCAATCACTAAATTATGCAGTGTCTCTAAGTCTTTCACGTTGACGGGCGGACGCTCATATTGCGTTTGCTGCATCAGATCGCGCATCTGCTGACGCTGCTGTTCCGAAAGCTTAATGCCGTCAAACATATGGCTTTGCGGATTTTGCGCTATGCTGCCAGTCATCGTTTCAACCGGCTGATGCACCCCGTCAATCGTCGTAACGTCTGCTGCCCATGCGCTGGAGTAACTAAAAACCACCGAGGCTGAAGCAAAGACGACGGCGGTTACCTTGCGCATCGTTTACTCCCACATTCGTTTGCGTCATTTGATTTAACGAAGTCCAGACTACAGAGATAGCTGCAAACTAGCGTCAGGGGGTGTAAAACTACGTAAAGCGATGGAATGGGGTGTGCGATCACGCTATTTTGCCTGCGGAGGGCTTAAGAAAATGAATAAAATCCTGTTGGTAGATGATGACCGCGAATTAACTTCGCTGCTTAAAGAACTGCTTGAAATGGAAGGGTTTAATATTGTCGTTGCCTCTGATGGCGAACAGGCTTTGAACCTGCTTGACGACTCGATCGACCTGTTATTGCTCGATGTGATGATGCCGAAGAAAAATGGTATCGATACCTTAAAAGAGCTGCGCCAGCAGTACCAAACGCCCGTCATTATGCTGACCGCGCGCGGCAGCGAATTAGACCGCGTGCTGGGCCTGGAACTGGGCGCGGACGACTACCTGCCGAAACCTTTCAATGACCGTGAACTGGTGGCGCGCATCCGCGCGATTTTGCGTCGTTCCAGCTGGAGCGAACAGCAGCAGCAGCATGACAACAGTTCCCCCACGCTGGAAGTTGACTGCCTGCGTCTGAATCCAGGGCGTCAGGAGGCCAGTTTCGATAACGTGACGCTGGACCTGACCGGCACCGAATTCACCCTGCTCTACCTGCTGGCTCAGCACCTGGGACAGGTGGTATCCCGTGAGCATCTGAGCCAGGAAGTGCTGGGCAAACGCCTGACGCCCTTCGACCGCGCTATTGATATGCATATCTCCAATCTGCGTCGTAAACTGCCTGAGCGCCGCGACGGCCACCCCTGGTTTAAAACGCTGCGCGGCCGTGGATACCTGATGGTTTCCGCATCATGATAAGCAGTTTGACCACCCGCATCTTCGCCATCTTCTGGTTAACCCTGGCGCTGGTATTGATGCTGGTGCTGATGCTTCCTAAGCTCGACTCGCGTCAGCTTACGTCGCTGCTGGAAAGCGAGCAGCGACAGGGCACCATGATTGAGCAGCACGTTGAAGCGGAACTGATGCAGGATCCGCCAAACGATCTGATGTGGTGGCGTCGGCTGTTTCGCGCCATCGATAAGTGGGCGCCGCCGGGGCAGCGTCTGCTGCTGGTCACCAGCGAAGGGCGCGTGATCGGCGCGCAGCACAATGAAATGCAGATTATCCGTAACTTTATCGGACAGTCTGACAATGCCGACCACCCGCAGAAAAAGAAATATGGCCGCGTCGAGCTGGTCGGTCCGTTCGCCGTGCGTGACGGCGAGGATAACTATCAACTCTACCTGATGCGTCCAGCCAGCAGTTCGCAGCTCGACTTTATCAACTTGCTGTTTGACCGTCCGCTGCTGCTGTTGATTGTCACCATGCTGATCAGTTCTCCGCTGCTGTTGTGGCTGGCGTGGAGCCTGGCGAAGCCGGCGCGTAAGCTCAAATACGCGGCGGATGAGGTGGCGAGCGGCAACCTGCGTCAACATCCAGAGCTGGAGGCGGGACCGCAAGAGTTTCTTGCCGCCGGTTCCAGCTTCAACCAGATGGTCAGCGCGCTGGAACGGATGATGACGGCGCAGCAGCGTCTGCTGTCCGATATCTCGCACGAGCTGCGCACGCCGCTGACGCGCCTGCAGCTGGCGACGGCGCTCATGCGGCGCCGTTATGGGGAAGGCAAAGAGCTGGAGCGCATCGAGCTGGAGGCGCAGCGTCTCGACGGCATGATCAACGATCTGCTGGTGCTGTCGCGCACTCAGCATAAAAATGCGCTGGTCAGCGAAGCGATGAAGGCCAACCATCTCTGGAACGGCGTGCTGGAAGACGCGAAATTCGAAGCGGAGCAGATGGGAAAAATGCTGGAAGTGCCCTATCCTCCGGGGCCCTGGCCGCTGTACGGCAACCCGCATGCGTTGGAAAGCGCGCTGGAGAATATCGTCCGCAACGCGCTGCGCTATTCGCACTCCCGTATCTCGGTCAGCTTCTCCGTTGATAATCAGGGCATTACGGCGCATGTGGATGATGATGGTCCGGGCGTCAGCGCGGAAGATCGCGAGCAGATTTTCCGTCCCTTCTACCGTACCGATGAAGCGCGCGACCGCGAATCAGGCGGGACCGGTCTGGGCCTGGCAATTGTGGAAACCGCCATTCAACAGCATCGCGGCTGGGTAAAAGCGGATGACAGCCCGCTCGGGGGCCTGCGCCTGACTATCTGGCTGCCGCTGTACTCTGTGCGCTAATTTGGTATGCTTCGGCCCTCGTTATCGGGGGCCTTATGCTGAATATCGTCTTATTTGAACCTGAAATACCGCCTAACACCGGCAACATCATCCGCCTGTGCGCCAATACCGGCTTCCAGCTGCATCTGATTGAGCCGCTGGGCTTCGCCTGGGATGATAAACGTCTGCGCCGCGCCGGACTGGATTACCATGAATTTACTGCGATTAAACGCCACGCCAGCTTCGAGGATTTCTGCCTCAATGAGAAGCCGGAACGTCTGTTTGCGCTAACCACCAAAGGCACGCCCGCCCACAGCGCGGTCAGCTACCAGGTGGGCGACTATCTTCTGTTTGGCCCGGAGAGCCGCGGCCTCCCGGACACCATTCTGGGCGCCCTGCCGCCGCAGCAAAAAATCCGTATTCCAATGCTGGCACAGAGCCGCAGCATGAATTTGTCGAATGCGGTTTCCGTGGTGGTATACGAAGCATGGCGGCAGCTGGACTATAGCGGCGCGCTGTTAAAAAGCTGACAGCGCGTTCTGAGTCGATTAGATGCCATCGCCGAATTCAAATCCCGGCACGGTGCCGTTAAAGTGCTGATCCATATCCATTGAGGGCTTTTCACTGGCAGGTTTGCCGACAATACGCGCCGGCACGCCAGCGGCGGTGGTATGAGGCGGCACCGGCTGCAACACCACCGAACCGGCGCCGATTTTCGCGCCGCGTCCGACTTCAATATTGCCCAGAATCTTCGCGCCCGCGCCGATCATGACACCTTCACGAATCTTCGGATGACGATCGCCGCTGGTTTTGCCGGTTCCGCCCAGCGTTACCGACTGCAAAATGGAGACGTCGTTTTCTACTACCGCCGTTTCGCCAATAACGATGCCGGTGGCATGATCGAGCATAATGCCGCAGCCAATGCGCGCCGCAGGATGAATATCCACGGCGAAAGAGACAGAAATTTCGTTTTGCAGGTAGACCGCCAGCGCCCGACGGCCTTCATTCCACAGCCAATGGCCGATGCGATAGGCCTGTAGAGCGTGGAAGCCTTTCAGGTAAAGCAGCGGCGTAGAATATTTATCAATCGCCGGGTCGCGCAGCAGCACGGCCTGAATATCGCGCGCGGCGGCGGCGATCATGGAAGGGTCCTGACGGTAAGCCTCTTCAACGATTTCGCGGATGGCGATGGCTGGCATAATGGCGTTAGCCAGCTTGTTCGCCAGCATATAGCTCAGCGCGCCTTCCAGATTTTCATGCTTGAGCAAAGTCGCATGGAAAAAGCTGGCCAACATCGGTTCACAATCCGCAAGGGCTCGCCCTTCTGCTTTGATGTTATTCCAGACCATGTTCAGTTCATCATCCGACATTGCTCTCTCCCGATAAAAAAATAGCGTCCGGTTAGCCCGGAACGCCACAGGTACGACAGCCGGGACTCCGCCTCAGCGACTGCTGTTTTCATCCTTACGGGCACGCCCCAGCAAACTCAATGCTGCCTCGCGCGGTGATTTTTCGCAATACAATACCTGATAAATTTGCTCGGTTATTGGCATTTCGACGCCGTAGCGCGCCGCCAGCGCTTTCACCTCTTTGGTGTTGCGATAGCCTTCGACCACCTGTCCGATCTGCGCCTGCGCGCTTTCCACATCAACGCCCTGGCCCAACATCATGCCGAAACGACGATTGCGCGACTGGTTATCAGTGCAGGTCAGCACCAGATCGCCCAGCCCCGCCATGCCCATAAAGGTGGTAGGATCGGCGCCCAGCGCCTCGCCAAGACGGCTCATCTCCGCCAGACCACGCGTAATCAGCGCGGTGCGGGCATTGGCGCCGAAGCCGATGCCGTCTGAGATGCCAGCGCCGATAGCGATAACGTTTTTCACCGCCCCGCCCAGCTGTACGCCGATAAAATCAGGGTTGTTGTAAACGCGGAAACTTTTGCCACAGTGCAGCAGCTGTTGCAGATCGTCGGCGAACTGCGGATCGGTGGCGGCCAGCGCAATGGCGGTCGGCAGGCCAGCGGCCAGTTCCTTAGCGAAGGTGGGACCGGAAATGACCGCCAGCGGCAGCGCATCGCCCACGATTTCGCGCGCAACATCCTGCAGCAGGCGACCGGTTTCACGCTCAAGCCCTTTCGTAGCCCAAACGATGCGCGAATCGGGACGCAGATGCGGCTTAATCTGGGCCAGCACCTCGCCAAATACATGGCTTGGCACCACAATCAACAGATCGCGGCTGGCGGCGACGGCGTCGGCCAGATCGGGGTCAGTCGAAAGGGTATCGGGGAAAGGCACATCCGGCAGAAAAGCGGCGTTGCAGCGATCGGCTTCCAGCTGCGCTAAATGTTGAGGATTATGACCCCACAACAGCACCTGATGGCCGTTGCGGGCTAAGGTAATGGCCAATGCGGTGCCGTAAGATCCGGCACCCAGCACGGTAACTGACGCGTTACGCTTATTCATCAGGCATCCTGACGAGGTTCGCCGCCTTCTTGCTGCTGCAGGTAGTTCATAAACAGCGCATCGAAGTTGACCGGCGCAAGGTTAAGCTGCGGGAAGGTGCCGCGAGAAACCAGACTGGTGATGCACTCACGGGCGTACGGGAACAAAATGTTCGGGCAATAGGCGCCGAGGCAGTGCGCCATCTGGGTGCCTTCAATACCGGAGATAGTGAAGATACCCGCCTGCTGCACTTCGCACAGGAAAGCGGTGTCGGTGCCGACGGACGCCGTCACGGTCACGCGCAGCACAACTTCAAAGACGCCTTCGGCCAGCTGGCTGGATGCGGTATCCAGATCCAGTTTCACTTCCGGCTCCCACTCTTTCTGGAAAACCTGCGGCGCGTTAGGCGCTTCAAAAGAAATATCTTTCGTATAGATACGCTGGATCTGGAATGACATTTCGCTGGTGTTTTGTTCTGACATTATTATTGAGTCCTGTTAGTTAAAAAAATCCATCGGTACGCCAGTGGCCATTACTTCAGCAGAGGATCAAGCCCTCCGCGGCTGTCCAGCGCGTAAAGATCGTCGCAGCCGCCAATGTGCTGCGCATCGATAAAAATCTGCGGTACGGTGGTACGGCCGCTGCGCTTGATCATCTCTTCGCGCTTGTTCGCATCGCCGTCAATCGGGATTTCCTCGAAAGCGACGCCTTTCTGGGTCAGCAGCGCTTTTGCCCGGTGGCAATAAGGGCAGGTTGCTTTGGTATAAATCTCTACGTTAGCCATATTCAGCACCTTATGAAGTTATTTGCCGCGCACCAGCGGCAGATTTTCACTGCTCCAGCCTGCGACGCCGTCTTTCAGCACGCTGACCTGTTCAAAACCCGCCGCACTCAGCTGAGCCGCGGATTCGAATGCGGAATTACCCGTCGCGCAAACTACAATTATGGGCTGGGCTTTATGCTTTTCCAGTTCGCTGAAGCTGCCCTTTTTAATATCCGCCGCCAGAATATTATGCGCGCCGGAAATGTGACCTTTACGAAACTCATCGCGGGAGCGGATATCGACGACAACCGCATCTTCCTTGTTAATCAGGCGTGTGGCTTCCCCACGGCTGATGGTTTTAACTTTGGAAAACATGCCTTTAAAGGTGGTCACGATTACCAAAACCAGCAACACGACCCATGCCATACACAGAATGGGGTGATTGCTTGCGAATTGCATAATTTCTTGCATGAGGGGTAACAACTCCCGACAGGGTTAATAAGCGAAAATGAGGTTTCTGAGTATACCTGCGCCACTTCTCATGTACAGTCGTGAAGCGGGCAGAGTGTCGTTTTCTGCGGCATAAAGAGGAAAAAAATTGCCGTGGCGCAAACCGGAAGGAAACCAAACGCGCAAAAGAGGCGGCAGAGCACATAATTATCCGCTAAGGTCCTTTTGACAGAACGAACGGCCTGTTTTTAACAGATATTGCGTGGTTAAAGCGCCAGCTTTGACATGAACAGAAACGGAAAAGCGCGGCCGATTGCTGGCAAGCCGCTATTCATCGTGGAATAATCGGTTCCTTATGAGGGAAAAAGCATCAGTTTCACACACATGGACTCCAGGTAACTTTATGCCCTGTTACGCGCCGTTACGCAGCAGTTTGTCCGCGCTTTCCGTCAGCCTGTTATGTGCTGGCGCGCTGCTGTTGCCGCTTTATGCTGGCGCGGCGGACGACAGCAAATCCCAGCTGAAATCTATTCAGCAGGACATTGCGGAAAAAGAAAAAAGCGTCCGTCTACAGAAGGAGCAGCGCAGCAGGCTGCTGGATCAGCTGCAAAGCCAGGAAAAAGTCATTGCCGAAGCCAGCCGCAAGCTGCGCCAGACGCAGCAGCAGCTGACGCGCCTGAACAAAGATATCGACGCCCTTACCCGCTCTATTGAGCGGCTGCAAAAGCAGCAGGCTCAGCAGGAAAAGCTGCTGGCGCAGCAGCTTGACGCCGCTTTCCGCCAGGGTAAGCACAGCGGCTTACAGCTGCTGCTGAGCGGCGAAGAGAGCCAACGCAACGAACGCATCCTTTCCTATTTCGGCTACCTTAACGAGGCGCGCCAGAAAACCATCGGCCAATTACAGCAAACGCGCAGCGATCTTGCGGCGCAGAAGGCCGATCTACTGAATAAGCAGAACCAGCAAAAGTCGTTGCTTAGCGAGCAGCAAACCCAGCAGGCGCGTCTGGAAGAGGCGCGCGCCGCGCGCAAGAAAACCCTGGCTACGCTGGAAAACGCGCTGGAGAAAGACCAGGCCGACCTGGTAGAAATGCGCCAGAACGAAAGTCGGCTACAGGACAAAATCGCCCGCGCCGAGCGCGAAGCCAAAGCGCGCGCCGAACGTGAAGCGCGCGAGGCGGAACAGGTGCGTAAACGTCAGGCGCAGGCGAAAGCGAAAGGCTCCACCTATAAACCGACCGAAAGCGAACGCTCGCTGATGTCGCGCACCGGCGGCTTAGGACGTCCTGGCGGACAGGCATTCTGGCCGGTGCGTGGCCGTATCGAACATCGCTTCGGCGAAACGCTGCAGGGCGAGCTACGCTGGAAAGGCCTGGTGATCGACGCGCCCGAAGGCGCAGAAGTCAAAGCGATCGCCGACGGCCGCGTGCTGATGGCCGACTGGCTGCAGGGATACGGGCTGGTCGTCGTGGTCGAGCATGGTAAAGGCGATATGAGTCTTTATGGCTATAACCAGAGCGCGCTGGTCAGCACCGGCGATCAGGTAAGAGCCGGGCAGCCGATTGCACTGGTCGGCACCAGCGGCGGACGCGGTACGCCGTCGCTTTATTTTGAAATCCGTCGTCAGGGACAGGCGGTCAACCCACTCCCGTGGTTAGGAAGATAGTTTTGTTCTCAGTAAAAAAAATTGCCGCCGCGCTGGGCGGCCTGCTGCTGGCCGCTTCGGCAAACGCCGGCAAACTGGCGATCGTGATTGATGATTTCGGCTACCGCCCGCAGCAGGAAAACCAGGTGCTGCAAATGTCTAACGCCATTTCGGTCGCGGTGCTGCCGACCGCCCCGCACGCGCATGAAATGGCCACCAAAGCCCACCAGCGCGGCCACGAGGTGCTAATCCACCTTCCGATGGCGCCGCTTAGCAAGCAGCCGCTGGAGCGCGATACGCTGCAACCGGAAATGAGCCAGGAGGAAATCGCGCGCATTATCCGCAGCGCGGTGGCGAACGTGCCCGGCGCCGTGGGCATGAATAACCATATGGGCAGCAAAATGACCTCCAGCCTGCCGGGCATGGTGAAAGTCATGCAGGTGCTGGATCACTACAATCTCTACTTTCTCGACAGCATGACGATCGGCAACAGCCAGGCGACGCGCGCGGCGGCGGGCACCCAGGTGAAGGTGATCAAGCGCCGCGTTTTCCTTGACGATAATCAGAACGAAGCGGAGATCCGCAAGCAGTTTAATCGCGCGGTGCATCTGGCGCAGCGCAACGGTTCCGCGATCGCTATCGGCCATCCTCATCCCACTACCGTGCGCGTGTTACAGCAAATGCTGCCGAACCTGCCCGCGGATATTACGCTGGTGCGTCCCAGCCAGCTGCTGAACGAGCCGCAAATCGATCGCCCTGCGCCTGCGCCGTCAACCCCCACGACGCCGAAGCCGAAGCCGCGTAATCCGTTCCGCGGCCTGGCCGTTTGTCAGACGCCGCAACCGGTCGCGCCGGTGCCGGCAACGCGCGCGCTGTCGGTCATCGCCGACAGTATTCAGCAGAGCGCGCTGGTGAAAAAAATAGGCAGCCTGTTCTGATCGGTTGCCCATCGTCAGGGCGGCCGTAAATCACTATAATGCCGCCCTGATATTTCACCTTCCGTGAGCGTAAGGACAGAGCGCGATGACGCAACCTCGACAAAAAATCCTGTTACTGGATAACGGCAGAGAATGGGGCGGCGGCACGAACAGCATGCTGGAGCTGCTCAGGCGCATCGATCGCGACCGTTTCGATATTACCTGCTGCTTTTATTACAACTATCAGCGCGGCGAAGGTGAAACTATTGAGTCGGTGCTGACGGAGCTTGGCATTCCGGTCATCTTTATTCCGCAACGCAAGCAGCCGCTTTCTGCCAAGCTGCAGAAAGAGCTGCTGCGTTCGCTGCTGTTTTTCAGCCGTCCGCTAAAAAAACGCGCCACGGATGCAGTTGATCGTCGCTGGCGCGTGGAGCCGAATGCCCGCAGTCTGCGCGCGCTGCTGCAACAGGGCGGCTATCACACGCTTTATATGAACAACCAGCCCAGCACCAACGTTGAAGGCTATCTGGCGGTAAAAGATCTGCCTGTTGGACTGGTGCAGCATTGCCGTATCGAACCGCAGCTGAATCCCGCGCTGGTGAAGATGATCAACCAGCGCGTCGACGCCATTATCGCCGTTTCTCACGGCGTCAATCAGACGCTGCGCGCTAACGGCGTCGATGCCGCACGCTGCTTTACGGTATCCAACGCGATTGATATTTATCAGCCGCTGCCCGATCGCGTGACCGTGCGTGCCCGGCTTGGCCTGCCGACCGACAGCTTCCTGTTTGGCAGTATCGGCTCGCTAATCGCGCGCAAGGCGACGCATCACACGTTACAGGCGCTCAGCGCCTTCCGTCGCGCCTGTCCGCAGATAAACTGGCATATGGTGGTGGTCGGCGCCGGTCCGGAACGGGAAAATCTGCAACTGCTGGCGGCGCGGGAAGGCATCGCCGATCGCGTAATCTTCACCGGCTTTCGTAATAATGCGCTTGATTACCTGGCGGCGATGGATGTCTTTGTGCTGGCGTCACGCAGCGAAGGCCTACCGCGCGTCGTGCTGGAAGCGATGCTGGTTAATACCGCCGTTATCGGCTCGCGCGTCGTGGGCACCGCCGAACTGATTGATGACGGACGCACTGGCCTGCTGTTTGACTATGGCGATACGGCGCGTCTCTGTGCGCATATGCAGGCGCTGTGTCAGAATAACGCGCTGCGCCAGCAGCTGATTTCACAGGCGAATGCCAACGTTAAAGCCCATTACGCTATCGAACATTATGTCGCAGGCGTCGAAGCGCTCCTGCAGAGCGTGGCAAAGGAACCCCTACCGCATGTTTAACTTTCTTAATCCGCAATACCGTTACATTACTTCTCGCCATAATATCCCTTACGCCCAGGCGGATGTGCAGGGCGAGGTGCCGGTTACCTCTGTGGTCATTCCCTGTACCGGCGCAGATTTTATTGAAGAAGCGGAACTGAGCGCGCTGTTCGCCGCTCGCTACGCCACGCAGGCTGAAGAGATCGTGATCGTCAGCGACCAGCCCGCCGAGCTGTTCCGTCAATTGCCGGAAAAAACCCGTGTGGTCACGCTGGATGTGCCGCAGCGTGAAGAAAATTACCGCTATAAGCAAATCTACCGCAGCCGCCTGATTAAGCTACAGGCGCCGTTGCAGGCACAGACTGACGGCATTTTGATGATCGATTCCGATCTGAATCTGCTGCAGATGCCTGATATCCGCATGAAAGAAGGCCACATTTACTCCAGCTTCCGTCAGGGGAAAATGATCGCCAAACTGGATAAGGCCGCGCCGGAAAAGCGCCCTGCTTACTATGCGCGCACTATCCGTCCTTTCCTGGTCGATCACGTTAACGGCGCATTTTTGGCAGCCACGCGCCAGACATGGAAACGCATTTGCCCGCTCTGGCTGACGCTGTTTCAGGATACATGGGAACTGATGGATGATTCACAGCCGCCGACCGATCAGCTGCCGCTGGCCGCCCTGCTGGATATGCTGGATATCAAAACCATCAACCTTGGCGAATGGATGAACTGGCCGGTTTCCAAACGGATTGGCGGCCAGGAGGCGGTGATTCCAAAAGAGGTGGTCGGCGCTCATGGCGGCTTTCCGCTATCGGAGTGGCAGAAATACCTCCAGTCCGCTGATGCTCCGCTGCTGTTTAAAGGCCAGGACTACACGCGTAAAGTGCGGTACCTGACCGACGCCGAGAAGAAAAAGCAGTAAACGTTCTACAGCCCGCAACGTCCGTTGCGTTGCGGGTAAAAATACAGCAGAGTTAATCCCAGCTCAGTACGACCTTGCCTGAACGGCCGGACCGCATCTCGTCGAAGCCCTGCTGAAACGCATCGATATGATAGCGATGAGTAATGATCGGCGTCAGGTCGAGCCCTGACTGAATCAGCGCCGCCATCTTATACCAGGTTTCAAACATCTCTCGTCCATAGATCCCTTTGATAAACAGACCCTTGAAAATTACCTGATTCCAGTCAATCGCCATATCTGACGGCGGAATGCCCAGCAGCGCAATGCGGCCGCCGTGATTCATCGCCTCCAGCATCGCGCGGAACGCCGGCGGCGCGCCCGACATTTCCAGACCGACATCAAAGCCTTCGGTCATGCCCAACTCGCTCATCACCTGTGACAGCGATTCACGACTGACGTCGACGGCACGCGTTACGCCCATCTGACGCGCCAGCTCAAGGCGGTAAGCATTCACATCGGTAATCACCACGTGGCGTGCGCCTACATGTTTACAGACCGCCGCGGCCATAATACCGATCGGCCCCGCGCCGGTAATCAGCACATCTTCACCGACCAGATCGAACGAGAGCGCGGTATGCACCGCGTTGCCGAAGGGATCGAAAATGGCCGCCAGCTCATCAGAGATATTTTCCGGGATCTTAAAGGCGTTAAAGGCAGGGATAACCAGATATTCGGCGAAGCAACCCTGTCGGTTTACACCGACGCCGACAGTATTGCGACAAAGATGGGTGCGTCCGGCACGACAATTACGACAGTGGCCGCAGGTGATATGCCCTTCGCCGGAGACGCGATCGCCGACAGAGAAGCCCTTCACCTCCTGCCCCATCGCCACCACTTCGCCCACATATTCATGGCCGACAATCATCGGAACCGGGATGGTTTTCCGCGACCACTCATCCCAATTGTAAATATGAATATCGGTGCCGCAGATAGCGGTTTTACGGATTTTAATCAGTAAATCGTTATGGCCAGGTTCAGGGATCGGCGCATCCGTTACCATCCAGATGCCTTCCGTCGCCTTGAGTTTTGCAAGTGCTTTCATGACCGTACCCCTCAGGCAATCACGCCCAGCTGTTTGCCAATACGCGTAAACGCATCCACCGCCCGTTCAAGCTGCTGATGCGTATGCCCCGCTGAAATTTGCGTGCGGATGCGCGCTTGCCCTTTCGGCACCACCGGATAAAAAAAGCCGGTGACGTAAATGCCTTCGTTCTGCAATAAACGCGCAAACTCCTGCGCCACCTTCGCTTCTCCCAACATCACCGGAATAATGGCGTGATCGGCGCCGGCCAGCGTAAAGCCCGCCTTTGTCATCGCCTCGCGGAAATAACGTGCGTTCTCCCACAGGCGCTGCCGCAGCCCGTCGCCTTCGCTCAGCAGATCCAGCACCCGCAGCGACGCGCTGACGATAGCGGGCGCCAGCGAGTTAGAGAACAGATAAGGACGGGAACGCTGACGCAGCCACTCCACCACCTCTTTTTTCGCCGCCGTATAGCCGCCGGAGGCGCCGCCCAGCGCCTTGCCCAGCGTGCCGGTAATGATGTCGACGCGCCCCATCACGCCGCAGTATTCATGAGTGCCGCGCCCACCGGCGCCGACGAAACCGACCGCATGGGAATCATCCACCATCACCAGCGCGTCAAACTCGTCAGCCAAATCGCAAATGCCCTGCAAATTGGCGATCACGCCATCCATAGAAAAGACGCCGTCGGTAGCGATAAGGATATGACGCGCATCGGCCGCGCGCGCCTCTTCCAGCCGCGCACGCAGCTCCGCCATATCGTTATTGGCGTAGCGGTAACGGCGCGCCTTGCAAAGGCGAACGCCGTCAATGATGGAGGCGTGATTCAACGCATCGGAAATGACCGCATCCTCCGGCCCCAGCAGCGTTTCAAACAGGCCGCCATTGGCGTCGAAGCAGGAAGAATAGAGAATGGCGTCTTCCATGCCGAGAAAATCGGCCAGGCGCTGCTCCAGCTGTTTATGGATATCCTGCGTGCCGCAGATAAAACGCACCGAAGCCATGCCGAAACCGTGGCTATCCATGCCCTGCTTCGCCGCCAGCACCAGCGCCGGATGGTTGGCCAGTCCCAGGTAGTTATTGGCGCAGAAGTTGATCACGTCCTGGCCCGCGCCGATGCGGATATCGGCCTGTTGCGCCGAGGTGATGATACGTTCCTGTTTAAACAGGCCTTCCTGCTGCGTCACTGCCAGCTGTTCATTGATTTGACGATAAAAATCTGCAGGCATTTTTATTCTCCGTTACCGTCTTAGAGTCGGCACATCATACTGAACGGCCGCCGGTCAAACGATAATCGGCGCAACAGAATGTCAATTTTGCAGCATATATCACGCCTGCCTGGTTAGTTACATTCCGTTACGGACTCCTCTGGCTGCCTGCACGCCGATGAAATGTTATGATAATGGGTAATTAGGCGCGGAACCCCCTGTTCCGCCTCACTGTTTAAGGTTAAGCACATGATTATTGTGACTGGCGGCGCCGGCATGATCGGCAGCAATATTGTCAAAGCTCTGAATGAACAAGGCATTACCGATATCCTGGTGGTGGACAACCTGAAAGATGGCACCAAGTTCGTCAATCTGGTCGATCTCGACATCACCGATTACATGGATAAAGAAGACTTCATCGCCAGCGTGATGGCGGGCGACGATCTGGGCGATATTGAAGCGGTGTTTCATGAAGGCGCCTGCTCCGCAACGACGGAGTGGGACGGCAAGTACATGATGGACAATAACTATCAGTACTCCAAAGAGCTGCTGCATTTCTGCCTTGAGCGCGAAATCCCGTTCCTGTACGCCTCTTCCGCCGCCACCTACGGCGGACGCAACGATAACTTCATCGAAGAACGCGCCTACGAGCAGCCGCTGAACGTTTACGGCTACTCAAAAATGCTGTTCGATCACTATGTGCGTCAGATACTGCCGGAAGCGAACTCGCAGGTGTGCGGCTTCCGCTATTTCAACGTTTATGGACCGCGGGAAGGTCATAAAGGCAGCATGGCGAGCGTCGCTTTCCATCTGAACACGCAGCTGAATAACGGCGAGAACCCTAAGCTATTTGAAGGCAGCGATAACTTCAAACGCGACTTCATCCACGTCAGCGACGTCGCGGCGGTCAACCTGTGGTTCTGGAAAAACGGCGTTTCCGGCATCTTCAACTGCGGCACCGGCCGTGCGGAATCTTTCCAGGCGGTAGCGGATGCGGCGCTGGCTTATCATCAGAAAGGTCAGATCGAATACATTCCGTTCCCGGATAAGCTGAAAGGCCGCTACCAGGCTTATACCAAAGCGGATCTCACCAAACTGCGCGCCGCAGGCTACGACAAACCGTTTAAAACCGTGGCCGAAGGCGTGGCTGATTATATGGCCTGGCTGAACCGCGACGCATAACGAAAAGGAAGACGTACCGGCATGAAGATACTGGTAATCGGCCCTTCCTGGGTCGGCGATATGATGATGTCGCAAAGTCTCTATCGCACGCTGAAGGCCGAGCATCCTGATGCCGTGATTGATGTGATGGCACCAGCCTGGTGCCGCCCTCTGTTGTCGCGCATGCCGGAAGTCAACGAAGCGCTGGCGATGCCGCTGGGACACGGCGCGCTGGCATTGGGCGAACGTTATCGCCTGGGAAAAGCGCTGCGTCAGAAAAACTATCAGCGGGCCTGGGTGTTGCCCGGCTCGTTTAAATCGGCGCTGGTACCCTTCTTTGCCGGCATTCCACTGCGTACCGGCTGGCGCGGCGAGATGCGCTACGGCCTGCTGAACGATCTGCGCGTGCTGGATAAACCCGCTTTTCCCCTGATGGTCGAGCGCTATGTGGCGCTGGCATACGACAAAACGCGCATCCGCAGCGCGCGCGATCTGCCGCAACCCTTACTGTGGCCACGTTTGCAGGTTGAGGAACAGGAAAAAATCGATACCGCTGCGCAGTTCGCGCTGACCGCCGACCGACCGCTTATCGGCTTCTGTCCCGGTGCGGAGTTCGGCCCGGCCAAGCGCTGGCCGCACTATCACTATGCGACGCTGGCGCAGCAGTTGATCGCGGCGGGTTATCAGGTGGTGCTGTTTGGCTCCGCTAAAGATCATGCTACCGGCGAAGAAATTCGCCAGACGCTGAGCGAGACGGACCGCCTCCACTGCCGCAATCTGGCGGGCGAAACCCAACTGGAACAGGCGGTGATTCTGTTAGCGCACTGCGACGCGGTAGTCACCAACGATTCCGGCCTGATGCATATCGCTGCCGCGCTCGATCGGCCGCTGGTCGCGCTTTACGGCCCCAGCAGTCCTGACTTCACCCCGCCGCTGTCACAGCGTGCGCGCGTTATTCGCCTGATTACCGGCTACCATAAAGTGCGTAAAGGGGATGCGGAGCAGGGTTATCATCAAAGCCTGATCGATATTCAGCCAACGCGCGTAATGGAAGAACTGCACGCCCTGCTGGGCCAGCGGGAGCATATATGAAGGTATTGATCGTAAAAACGTCCTCCATGGGCGATGTCCTTCATACACTGCCGGCTTTAACCGACGCAATGCGCGCGATCCCCACGATTCGCTTCGACTGGGTGGTTGAAGAAAACTTTGCGCAAATCCCGTCGTGGCATCCGGCGGTGGATCGCGTTCTGCCGGTGGCGATTCGTCGCTGGCGCAAGCACTGGTTTGGCAGTCAGCAGCGTGAAGAGCGTCTGCGTTTCAAACAGGCTTTGCAGTCACGTGAATATGATGTGGTGATCGACGCGCAGGGGCTGATTAAAAGCGCCGCGCTGGTGACACGCCTGGCTAAGGGCGTTAAACATGGTCAGGATAGCCGCAGCGCGCGCGAGCCGTTCGCCAGCTGGTGGTATGACAAACGTCATGAGATCAATAAACAGCAACATGCGGTAGAACGTACCCGTGAGCTGTTTGCCAAAAGCCTGGGCTATCAGAAGCCGCAAACGCAGGGCGATTACGCCATCGCGTCGCATTTTCTCGCCCGTCCGCCTGCGGACGCCGGTCGCTACCTCGTTTTCCTGCATGCCACGACGCGCGACAACAAGCACTGGCCGGAAAGTCACTGGCGCGAGCTGATTTCGCTGCTTGAACCTGGCGGCCTGCGCATTAAACTTCCCTGGGGCGCAGAACATGAGCATCAGCGCGCCCAGCGTTTGGCGGCCGGTTTCACTCACGTTGATGTCCTGCCAAAACTGACGCTGGAGCAGGTCGCCCAAACGCTGGCGGGCGCGAAAGCAGTAGTCTCAGTGGATACCGGCCTGAGCCACCTGACCGCAGCGCTCGACCGGCCAAACATTACGCTTTACGGCCCAACCGATCCCGGTTTGATTGGCGGCTATGGGTTGAATCAGCAGGCGCTGCGCGCGTCGGAAAAGGGTGATATGGCAACCATCAGCGCAGCTCAGGTCAATGCTGTGTTACAGCTATTATTAAGCACGGAAGCGTAATAATGATGCCGCCTCGTCTGAGTATTATTGTTACCGCTCATAACTGCGCAACCTGGTTACAGGATACGCTCGACAGCATCGTCGCCTCGGCAGGTAACACATTATCCAGCTGCGAGATCATTCTTGTTAACGATGCTTCAGAAGATGATACGCAGGCGATTATTGAGCGTTTCGCCGCCGTTTATCCCCAGACCCGACATCAACAAACCTGGCTGCGCAATATTGGTCAGGTTCGCAACCACGCCGTTGCGCAGGCGCGGGGGGATTATATTTTAATGGTCGATGGCGATGACAAAGTGTTACCTGGCGCTATAGCCGATCATCTGCCTCAGCTGGAAGCACAGAGACCGGATATCTATTTAAGCAAAATTATCGAAAAACGCAGCGCTGATATGAACCCTGTCCCCCCCTGGCATGCTGGAACGCCTGTCGTTTTAGCGCGGGATGAGGCGATTACGCGTTTTTTGATCCATCGTGATTTCCAGGCGCATTTTATCGGTCAATACTTCCGTCGCCATTTGCTGCAGGAAAACCCCTTCCCCTCTTTCATCTGCTACGAGGATGCCTGGCTTTTTCCGTTACTGCTGACCAAAAGCGAAAAAATCCTTTATTCAACCTGCGGCTTTTATCTCTACAGAAAGCATGCTGCCAGTCTCTCAACCACTATGCAGCCCGAAAAAATTGTCTGCTTGCTGGCTGCGACACAGCATATGGATGAGGTATTGCCGACACGTTTTCAGGCTCTGATTACCTGCCACTGGCTGGATATCGTTAATCGGCATAGCACCGAACTGAAAAAGCAGGGGGTATGGGAACAGGTTAAAAAGCGTATCCACCAGCAGAGCCTGTGGGCATTCCTGCTTAATGGGAAGATACGGGTCAGCTATAAACGTAAGATGCTGAAGCTAAGGCGGCTAAACTAGCCGCCTGTAAACTATTATGGCTGAGGCGAAGACGCCGCGACAGGGCTTTTCCACATCACACATAAGATCAGCAGAAGCGAAATACAGATAGTGATTTCACGGCTGATAAATAACACGTCTGTCAGGCCGCTTACCACGGTCACCAGCATAACGGAAAGCAGCAACGCATTATTTTTACGCAGCGCTCTGAGTATTAGCGCTAAATAAAATGCCAACACGATCACCATTCCTGGAATGCCCTGTAGCGTTGCGCTGTCGAGCAATTCATTGTGCAAATGAATCGAAACAAACTCTAAGGCGCTGGCGTCACGGTGGTTTTCCTTCACATAATGCTTAAACCAAGCCGTTCGCTGCTCCATATTCATTCCCAACGGATTCGCTGCGAAGCAGGCGGCGCCAATATTCCACATCGCCAGCCGGCTGGTCAACGAACCGCTTTTATTCCCCTCCGCCTGTTCATATCGCGTGAGCTCCGCCATTGAAGCATCGATTCTGGGCTTAATCATCGGTTTATAGCACGCGGCGATTAATAAAACGATAGCGGTTAAAATGCCCAGCGCAGCTTTCCAGCCTAAATGACGAAAGCGTAGCAGCCCAACGAAAAAGATAATTAAGGGAAACGCGGCGATCATATTGCGAGTGCCCGTCTGGATGATAATAAACCAGGCGATGACAAATACGCCAAGGCATAACAACAGCTGGCTGGCGCTATGTCTTTTTGCTGCCAGCATAAACAGCGTTGCCGCAGCCAACATCGCATAACCATAGGCGGAAAGCGTAGCGCGATCGAGCGCAAACTCAACGCGCCGGGCACCATTTGTATATTGGTAAAAACCGTAGACCGTTGCGCCGACAAACGCGACAATCAATCCCCATTCAACCATACGGCGAGTTAGCTGAGGCAATCTTTCCTGCTGACTAAACAGGTAATAACCGATTACGGCCGCGATTAGCAGACGTTTACCCGCGTTCAGATAATCATTATAAGGGTCAAAATGGGGTTGTCCCAGATAATCCCAGTAAAACCAAACGACTTTACTACAGCCCAGTAACGCCAACCATCCTGCCAGCCAAAAATGGCGACGATTAACAGGACGCAAGTGGGTAATAATCCCTAAAAGGGAAAAATAAAAAGCCCAGTAAAAAGCAACCTTCGCCGTCTTTTCATGGATAAAGGTAAACATAACGGCCAGCAATACCGCCGTCAGCGCTAAAAGATAAAGCGCGTTGCGCCAATGAGTTTTGATCAGCGCGCTATTCATCCAGCCTGGGTAAGAGATATCCCTGTTCATTTTTATCGTGCCTGAAAGTATTGATAATATTCCGCCAGCGTCATGCCCTGCGTACGTGTTTGCAGCCAGCTAAACAGCGCCTCTAAATCCTGGTACAGTCTTTCAATATCCGCTTCGTTTTTAAAGGTCGGGCTGCCGTCCGGCATAAATTCTGAGGAGTGAAGCATAAACTCGACATAATCATTGCCTTCCGCCAGGCTCATCTCCGCCACGCGCTTCATCGCAGCCAGGTTGCCGCCTGAAGGCCGTAGCCAGTGAACGGAAGGCCCGCGTTTTTTACCGCGCAGGCGATCGTAGCCCTGCTTCAGGCGATTCATCAATGCGGTGTGCTTGTACTGAATGCTCATCGGTACTTCCAGCAATCCCGAATCGCCGCTGCGCGAGATATCTTTTGGATCAAGAAAATAGGCGTGATGCGGGAAATGCGTATAGTCTGTTCCGCCCTTTCCCTGCGGCGCGCCAGGCGAATTGCGCCAGCTTACCCGCGGCGTCACCGAGCAATCGACCTGATAGCCCAGCTCGCGCAGCACCGTCGCGTAACGCTCATCAAAGGCCCAGCGTCCGGCACGATGGCTCAGCATTTTCGTCTGGAAGGTTTCCTCCAGGAGATCGGTCATAAATTTAACTTTTTCACGCAGCAGATTATCTGGGTATTCAATCAGATAAGGCTGCCAGCGCCAGTCATCATCCGTCAGCGGCGCTTCCGGCGGGCTGTTCCAGGCGTGCAGATGCATGCCAACCTCCCCCTGACCGCGTGCAATAACATCTCGAGCGAACTCGACATAGGCAGGATCGCTGGCCATCTCATAGTTAGTCAACCAGGTCGGTTTAAAGCCATATTTTTCACAGAGCGCCTGAAAACGCGGCAAAAAAAGCGTATTGCGGGTAGTGATGGTACGGCGATTGCGCCACAGATTGTCGCCTTCAGTATCAATTGTGATGAGAAAAGCCGGTTTATTCATCTTCTTTCCAACGCTCCACTGGATGTCGCCGGTATGTTACGCAGGCGCTTTCTTAAGGGCAAAATAATTTCATTCCGATAAATCTCCTTCTTTTACTTTTCATGGCAAACTAAGCTTCGCTTGATTAAGCTCTTATACAGGCGTTGCCCGTTTCGTTTACCGGATGTCGTGAAGCGCGACGCCGATGAAAAAGGAAAGGTCCGGCACACAGCCTTATCGATATTAAAAGCGATAAAAAACTTAATTCCCAACAAAATAGCTTTTACACTTTTGCCAGTGGCCTTGCTGCACACATAAGGATTTAAACATTGTCCAGGCGTATCTTGATGATCATTGATGGCTTACCTGGAGGCGGCGCAGAAAAGGTAGTGCTGACGCTGGCGAAGGGGCTGTTGTCGCTGGGGCATCGCGTTTCGCTGTTCTCATTACGCAGCGTATGCGATTACCCACTTCCGGCAGGGCTGGACTATCAGGTGCTTCAGGATCGCTGCCGCAAACCGTGGCGTAAGCTCACAGAGCTACAGCGTCGCGCGTGTCAGTTGGATCGCGCCATTATCAAAGCCGAGCAGCAGAGCGGCGCGTTTGATTTAATCATTTCCCATCTGCATAAAACGGACCGAATCGTGAGTCGCTGTCGACATCTCGACCCGGCAAAAACCTGGTACTGCCTGCACGGCGTTTTCTCCGCGTCTTATCTGGCGCGACGCAAAGGCTTTTCCCTCTGGCTGAAGATTCAAAAAACCCGCCGGGTTTACCAAAATCGCAACGTTATCGGGGTGTCGCAGTTCGTTATTGACGATTTGAAGCAGCACTACAGCATCCAGCCGGCGCGCGAAGCGGTCATCTTCAATCCGTTCGACGCTGAACTGATTTTACAGCAGGCCAGCGAAGCGTGTGAGCTGTCTGGTCAGGACTATCTGTTGCACGTAGGCCGTTTCCATCCAACCAAGCGCCACGATCGCCTGCTCCAGGCCTATGCACGCAGCGGATTGCAAGCGCCGCTGGTGCTGATAGGCCAGGGCGATGCCGCGCGTATCGCCGCGCTGAAAGCGTTAGCTGACGAACTGGGCATTGCCGACCGCGTAATTTTCAAAGGTTTTACCCATAATCCCTATGCATGGATAAACCATGCACGTATGCTGATCGTCAGCTCAGACAGCGAAGGCTTTGGGAACGTACTGGTTGAAGCATTGTTCTGCCAGACGCCGGTGGTCAGCACTCGCTGTCCCGGCGGCCCGGAAACGATTCTACAAGGTGAACTGGCGCGCGGACTGGCGGAAATGTCCAGTGAATCACTGGCGGAAAAAATAAAGGACATTTATCATCAGCCCCCCGAACTTCATCAGCTCGATCTTTCGGCCTACCATATTGAGGCCATCTGTCAGCGCTACCTCGCGTTGATTGAGCGCTGATTACCATGCGCAACAATGGAATAATACTTTTTGCAGGGGATGGTTATGCTTTGCCCCGTTGCCAGACCGCTGAGGAAACGGTGTGAACTATATTTTTATTTTTATCTTACTACTGCCGCTAAAGTGGGTAAGAAAGCTTTTCCGTAAGAAGGAAGGGCGCAACCTGGTGATCCAGACCGCCAAGATCGGCGATTTTATTAATATCACGCCGCTGCTGGCGCATTTGCAACGCAGCGATGCGCTGCTGAGCCGTACCGTCGCGCCGCTGGCACGGCATGACGATACGCTGCAACACATCTGGTATATCGAAGATTATAAATCCGGCCTGCTGGCGAAAATTCGTCTTGCGCTGCAGCTGATGAACCGCTACGACAACGTCTACCTACTGCATCCTAATAACGTCAATTTGTTCTATGCGGCCTGCTGTAACGCCAGCAATAAGCAGTTCCTTTCCAACTACCGCCGCAAGTGGTATCAGGCGCTGTTCTACTGGACGGCCAGCGGCGTTGTGCAGCATGAGAAGAATACACTGACGCTGGAAAATTACCTCAAGCTGGCGGATCCGCAGCTGACCAAAGAGAGTTACCCAAAGCACGCCACCCGTCCGCTTTATCCCCTGGCCCCCGTTCCCGCCGCACTACAACGCCAGGATGGGATTAAGATCGGTTTAAGCATCTCCGCAGGTAATCAGGCGAAAACCATTCCCCCAGCCATCTGGAAAGATCTGTTTGATCGGCTGGCCGACCTGCCCTGTCTGTTTTATGTATTTGGCGCGCCTTCGGAAATGGATCGCTTGCAGGATCTGTATAAACTCACAGGGGAACGTGAAAATATTATCAGTATGATTGGCAACATTCCGCTGGAAGGCTTGCCGCATGCTATCAGCATGATGGATTTTTACGTTGCTTCCGATTCCGGCAACGTTTATATCGCCGACGCTGTCGGCGTACCGGTTATTTTAATTTACGGCCCCTGCTGTGTTGAAGAACAACGGCCTCTAGGTGATGTGCTGTTGATTGGACCGGACCATATTGCGCCTTCATCGTTTGTATTCGCCGCGCTTTATCAGTTCCATCATCCCGCAGAGCAGCTTTACGCACTGGATAGCCGCAAACTCGACGATATTCACGATTTTATTGCCGCACGCCAGCCGGAACGGCTGCGCCAAACCAAGCCCCATTAACATGACACAACACGCTGACACCGCTTCTCCTTTACTGAGCGTTATCATTCCGATGTATAACGCCGGCAGTATGTTCGATACGTTTATGGCGTCGCTTCTGGCGCAAACTTTTACCGATCTTGAAGTCATTATCGTTAACGATGGCTCGACGGACGGCAGCGCCGAGCGCGCGGCGGACTATGCCGCGCGTTACGCGCATATCAGCGTCATCAACCAGCAGAACGGCGGCGTTTCACGGGCGCGCAATGCAGGCCTGACGGTCGCGCGCGGCAAATATGTCACCTTCCCGGACGCCGACGATACGCTGTCGCCTGAGATCTATCAGACGCTGGTCGGGATGGCGGAACAGGACGATCTCGATGCGGCCCAGTGCAACGCGGAATGTTTTTATACCGGCAGCCAGCGCGTCAGAACGCTGATCCCGCACGACAGGCTGACCTCAACCGGCGTGCTGGACGGCGCCGCCTGGCTGAGCAAGGCGCTGGCGACCCGGCGCTATCTGCATGTCGTCTGGATGGGCATTTACCGTTTATCCGTGATCAAATCTCACGAACTGATGTTTGAACCGGGCCTGCATCATCAGGATATTCCCTGGACCACCGAATTTATGCTGAACGCGCGCCGGGTGCGCTACACCGACACCCCGCTCTATCGCTATCACGTTCACGATCAATCGATCAGCAACCGTAAACGCACCGGGCAGCGCAACGTAGAGTATCAGCGTCACTACCTGAAAATTGCGCGGATGCTGGAAGAGATAAATCAGCGCTACCGCGGCAAAGTGAAAATCTATCCGCAGTTTCACTATCAGATTACGCACGAGGCGCTTAGCGTCTGTCATGCGGTGCGGCGCGAGCCGGAAGCCGATGCGCGTCAGGCAATTATCGCCGATATCTTCTCGACGCAAACCCATCGTCGTATGCTGCGCAACGCGCGCGGCGTGAAACAGTGGTATCAGCTGCTGCTTTGGCTGAGCCGCCTTTACCGCTGGCGTCAGCGCTAACCGGGCAAAGCCGGGGAAGAAGCGGCATGCGACGCTTTTCCCCCTGGCGGCTTTGACCTAAAATCGGCTCACTTCTTTCTGAGACAGGTTTTGTATGGCAAGTCAGATCCCTGCATCTTTTACACCACGCAATATTCTGGTGATCAAACTACGTCATCACGGCGATATGTTGTTGACCACGCCGGTTATCAATGCGCTGCATCAGCGCTATCCCGGCGCCGCGATCGATGTGTTGCTCTATCAGGAAACGCGTCCGATGTTACAGGCGCATCCCGCGATTCGTCGGCTGCATCTGATCGATCGGAAATGGAAAAAGCAGGGCGTCTGGCGTCAGCTAAAGCATGAGCTGGCGCTGGTGAACGCCATTCGGGACAGTCATTACGACCTGGTGATTAATCTGGCCGATCAGTGGCGCAGCGCGCTGATAACTAAACTTACCGGCGCGCCGGAGCGCATCGGTTTCGCCTATAACAAGCGCGACAGCCATTTCTGGCGCGCCTGCCATAATCACCTGGTTTCAACGGCGAATTTTAGTCAGCTGCATACCGTCGAACAAAATCTGCTGGCGCTCTCGCCGCTTGATGTGCCGATGGAGAATGCGCCCGTTACGATGTATTACGCGAATGAAGACTGGCTGGCCGCCGAACAACAGCTTCAGAAGCAAGGCGTTACCGGCCCTTATATTGTGATTCAGCCCACCTCGCGCTGGACATTTAAATGCTGGGACGACGATAAGGTCGCCGCCTTAATCGATCGGCTTAATCAGCCCGGCCAGCATATCGTGCTAACCGCCGCCCCGGACCGTAAAGAGCTGGCGATGATTGAGCATATTCTTTCGCTCTGTAGTAACCCGCAGGTTGCCACTATTGCCGGGCAGCTCAGCCTGACGCAGCTGGCGGCGCTTATCGATCATGCGCGGCTGTTTATCGGCGTCGACTCGGCGCCGATGCATATGGCAGCGGCGCTGCAAACGCCCTGCGTGGCGCTGTTCGGCCCGACCAAACTACAGCAGTGGCGTCCGTGGGGCGCCCGTAACCGGGTCATTTGGGCAGGCGATTACGGCCCGCTGCCGACGCCCGATTCTATCGATACGAAAACCGAGCAGCGCTATTTAAGCGCCATCCCGGTTGACGATGTGGCCGCCGCCGCGAGGAGTTATCTGGATGCGTAATATCCGCCTGGCGATT
>OKNF01000021.1_pt1 | contig 67386 bp, 59 predicted proteins | sample 1613121 | NCBI WGS metagenome assembly OKNF01 (sample SAMN04436838, study PRJEB24849) | human gut metagenome | biome: human gut; feature: NICU; material: stool | host: Homo sapiens | place: USA: Saint Louis, MO | collected 2011-09-08
CTGTACTGTGACGAGACGCATGTCGAGAAAATACCTTAGAAGTTGTTGAGATCGGGAAACCGCAGAGCACGCCCAGCAGCAGCCCGGCGCCGATGCCCAGCCACAGGCTTTCGCTCATATTGATCACCACCGCGGTCGTGACGCCCGCGCAGGCAATGACCGAGGCGACGGAGAGGTCGAAATCCCCTGACGCCAGGCAGAACAACATGCCGCAGGCGACCATGCCGGACATCGACATCGCCAGTCCCAGGCCCTTCATATTGATAAAGGAGCCGAAGTTAGGAATAAACAGCACGCAGGCGATAAACAGCACGGCGAAAACCACCAGCATACCGAAGTTGTCCCAGATACGGCCAAAGCGGAAACCGGAGCGCGACACCGGCGGCGTATTTGAAGTCGTGGATGAAGACATAGCGTTACTCCTGCATCAGGCCACGGCGGCCGTCTGTTGCGTGTTTTTCGGCATGGCAAGGCTCAGCGTCAGCTGTTCCGTTGCCTCATCATGTAACAGTTCCCCGGCGATCTCGCCTTCGCGCATCACCAGGATGCGGTCGGCCAGCCCCATGACTTCGGGCAGATCGCTGGAGGCGAACAGCACGGCGATGCCCTGCTGCGCCAGCGCGTAAATCAGGTTATAGATCTCATGTTTAGCGCCCACGTCGATGCCGCGCGTCGGCTCATCGAGCAGGATGACCTTCATCTCTTCCGACAGCCAGCGGCCGAGGATCGCCTTCTGCTGGTTGCCGCCAGAGAGATTCATGATCAGCTGATCGGCGGTGGGCGTTTTAATATTCAGCGAACGGATATGTTTGTCGGCGTTGTGCGACTCCCAGCGGTGATCGATCAGGCAGCCTGCCGTCAGGTTATTGCGGCGCGCGGAAATGTTGATATTGTCGCGCACCGAATGCACCGGAATAATGCCGTCCGCTTTGCGGTCTTCCGGGCAGAGCATAATTCCGGCGCGAATGGCGTCAGAGGGTTCGCTGATGGCCAGCGGCTGGCCGTCGAGCAGCACGCGGCCCGCCTTCAGGCGCGTGGCGCCGAACAGCCCTTTCATCAGCTCGCTGCGCCCGGCTCCGACCAGGCCGAACAGCCCGACAATTTCGCCAGCGCGCACGCTGAGCGATACCGGTGTTCTGACACCAACCGCATGCACGCCCTCCAGCTGCAAACGCACCGGCCCATGTTCGCGCGGGGCGTAGCCGTAAACATCGCCCAGATCGCGTCCGACCATCGCCTGCACCAGCATGTCGTGGCTGGTGTTCGGCACGTCGTCGAAGGTGCGCACATAGCGGCCATCTTTAAACACGGTAATCGCGTCGCTGAGGGCGAAGATCTCCTCCATACGGTGCGAGACATAGAGCACCACCCTTCCTTCGGCGCGCAGCTGGCGGATAACGCGGAACAGCTGTTCGATTTCGCGTGCCGACAGCGAGCTGGTCGGCTCGTCAAAGGCGATAATTTTGGCGTTGCGCGCCAGCGCCTTGGCGATCTCCACCATCTGCCACTGGCCGAGCGAAAGGTATTTCAGCGGGGTATCAGGATCGATATCCATCCCTAAGTTTTTTAGCTGTAGCCCCGCTTCGTAGCGCAGCAGTTTGCGATTCACCAGCCCGCCGCGCTGCGGCAGCTGACCGAGATAGATGTTTTCCGCCACGCTCATCTCCGGCACCAGATGCAGCTCCTGGTAGATGATGGCGACGCCAGCATTAAGCGCGTCGGTGGTATGACCGAAACTGACCGGCCGCCCCTGGATCTGGATAGTGCCGCCGCTTGGCTGATAGCTGCCGCTCAGGATTTTCAGCAGCGTCGATTTCCCGGCGCCGTTCTCGCCCATCAGCGCATGCACTTCGCCAGCGCGACAGTGAAAGCTGATATCCTGTAGCGCCTTCACGCCGGGAAAGGTTTTACTGATGCCATGAAACGACAGAAAGGCTGAATCAGTGTTCATGGTGACTCCGCATTGCCTGTTCATAATAGACGCCGGCGAACCGGCGCGTGATTAAACGGGCGCGTCGCGCCCAACGGTGTCGGAACGGCTTACATCAGCCCTTTTTTCGCCAGCTCGGCTTTAAAGTTGTCGCGGGTGATCAGCACCACGTCGGTGACTTCGGTGAATTTCGCCGGCTCTTCGCCTTTGGTCGTCCAGTTATAGAGCATCTGAATGCTCTTATAGCCGTGAACGTCCGGGCTGGGCAGCAGCGAGCCGTAGAAGCCGGTCGCCTGGCCTTTGGAGAGTTCGCTGATGGCGTCGACGCCGTTGATGCCGATGCCGATCACGTCCGGCGCCTTGAATCCCTGCCCTTCGGAAGCGCGCACGCCGCCCAGCACGGTGTTGTCGTTCATGCCGACGATCAGCCAGTGCTTCACTTCAGGATGCTGCACCAGCAGCGAGTTGGCGGCGTCAAACGCGCCGGGGATATCGTTTGATTTGGTCGGCACCTGATAGATCTGTTTTTCCGGGAAGCCCGCCGCCTTCAGCGCCTCAATCGAACCGGAGGTGCGGCGACGCGCGGTGTCCAGCTCGTTGGCGGTGATCGCCATCACCGCTGAGTTTTTCACATCCCAGCCGCGCTTCTGCATCTCCTTATAGAGTTCCTGGCCCTGGCGCTCGCCGATTTTGGTCGCCGCCATCATCACCAGCGGCACGGTTTCCATCGGCTTGCCTTTGGCGGTGACGAACTGATCGTCCACCGCGATCACCTTCAGGTCGTAGCTGCGCGCTTTCGCCATGATCGCCGAGCCGAGTTTCGGGTCCGGCGTACAGATAACGAAGCCCTTCGCGCCGCTGGCCGCCAGGCTGTCGATGGCGTTCAGCGTTTTTTCGCCGTCCGGCACGGCGATTTTGATCACCTCAAAGCCGAGATCCTTGCCCGCCTTATCAGCGAACTTCCATTCGGTCTGGAACCAGGGCTCTTCCGGCTGTTTCACCAGGAAGCCTAATTTCATGGTTTCGGCGATAGCGGATTGTGACATAACGGCAGCCAGTCCAACGGCGGCTAACGCTTTAGTGAATTTGTGCATGATGCTCTCCGGCGCAGTGTTGTTTTTTCGTTGTGCGCAACGAAACGGTGTAAACGGTACCAATCGGATGAAAAGCGCTTCAAAAACCACAAATCAGATAATTAGCGCAGTGATTGCGTATTACCTGAGCAAACGCTGGGCTAGTTTTAGCGGGAAACGTCACGCGAAATGTAGAGCGGTATCACATCGTAAAACAACAGCAAAAATGTCCATAGATTCAGCGATTTTAACCTTAAGTTAACTTTTGACCGAGTTCACATAACCCATGACGATGGCAGAAAAGTGCATATTTGCAGCCGCCCAGGGCTAACCGAAAAACGGTGTGCTTTTTACTGTTAGAGCCTGCGATTGTTCATTAACAGGAGAGCCCGAATGCGTGCTGGTGCCATAACGATTGGTCTGGACTTTGGCAGCGATTCGGTTCGCGCCCTGGCGGTAGACTGCCAAAGCGGCGAAGAACTACAGAAAGAGGTGGCGCCTTATACGCGCTGGATGGCGGGACGCTACTCGGTGCCGCAGATAAGCCAGTTTCGTCATCACCCGCTGGACTATATTGAAGCGCTGGAGAAAGCGATTCGCGGCGTGGTGTCGCGTCTGAGCGCAGAGCAGCGCGCGGCGGTGGTCGGCATCGGCGTCGATTCCACCGGCTCCACCCCGGCGCCTGTCGACCGCGACGGCAACGTGCTGGCGCTGCGTCCTGAATTCGCCGACAACCCAAACGCGATGTTTGTGCTGTGGAAAGATCACACCGCCATTGAGGAGGCGGAGGAGATCAACCAGCTCTGCCGCAGCGGCCGCTTTGAGGACTATTCGCGCTATATCGGCGGCGTTTACTCCTCCGAATGGTTCTGGGCGAAAATTCTCCATGTCTCACGCACCGATGCGGCGGTGCGCGACGCCGCCGTCTCCTGGATCGAACTGTGCGACTGGGTGCCCGCCTTGCTGAGCGGCACCACCGCGCCCGCCGCTATCCGCCGCGGCCGCTGCGCCGCCGGACATAAATCGCTGTGGCATCCGCAGTGGGACGGCCTGCCGCCGGCGGCGTTTTTCAACGCACTCGATCCGCTGCTGACGACGCAGCTCGACTATCCGCTGTTCAATGACACCTTTACCGCTGAAAAGCCGGTCGGCACTCTCACTGAAGAGTGGGCGATGCGCCTCGGCCTCTCTACCGACGTTATCCTCTCCGGCGGCGCCTTCGATTGTCATATGGGCGCGGTCGGCGCCGGCGCGCAGCCCTATACGCTGGTGAAAGTGATCGGCACCTCGACCTGCGACATTCTGATCGCCGACGCGGAGCGCGTCGGCACGCGCGCCATCGAAGGCATCTGCGGCCAGGTGGACGGCAGCGTGACGCCCGACGCCATCGGCCTGGAAGCGGGCCAGTCGGCGTTCGGCGATATGTACGCCTGGTTCAGCCGCCTGCTTAACTGGCCTTTACAGCTGGCGGCGCAGCAGCAGCCGGAACTGAAGCCGCAGCTCGATGCGCTGTCGCAGGATCTGCTGCGCCAATTGACCGACGCCTGGGTAGCGAATCCGCAGCTCGATCATCTGCCGGTGGTGCTGGACTGGTTTAACGGCCGCCGCACTCCCTTCGCCAATCAGCGTCTGAAAGGGGTGATTACCGACCTGAACCTCGGCACCGACGCGCCGACGCTGTTCGGCGGCTTTATCGCCGCCACCGCCTTCGGCGCGCGCGCCATTATGGAATGTTTCGAGCAGCAGCAGATCCCGGTGGAGAACATCCTGACGCTGGGCGGCATCGCCCGTAAATCCCCCGCCATCATGCAGGTCTGCTGCGACGTAATGAACCGTCCGCTGGATATCGTCGCCTCCGATGAGTGCTGCGCCCTCGGCGCGGCGATCTTTGCCGCCGTGGCGGCGGGCGTCTATGAGGATGTCCCTGCCGCGCAGCAAAAGATGGCCAGCCCGGTCGAACGCACGTTGCAGCCCGACGCGGCGCGCGTGGCGCGCTTCCAGCAGCTTTATGAACGTTATCAACAGTGGTGTGCGACAGCCGAACCGAACTATGCCGCACGTCCGTCTTCCACAATTTAAGGAGTTTGTATGCAACAGTTTGATTCGCTGAGCGTGTGGTTTGTTATCGGCACCCAGCATCTGTATGGACCGGAAACGCTGCGCCAGGTCGCCGACCACGCGCAGCAGGTGGTGGACGGGCTGAATCGCGAAGCGGGCCTGCCGGTGAAGCTGGAGCTGAAACCACTGGTAAAAAGCCCCGACGAGGCGCTGGCGCTCTGCCGCGACGCCAACCATGACAACAGCTGTATCGGCATCATCACCTGGCTGCACACCTTTTCGCCGGCGAAAATGTGGATCGGCGGGCTGTCAGTGCTGAACAAGCCGCTGTTACAGTTCCATACCCAGTTCAACGCGGAGATTCCGTGGGACAGCATGGATATGGACTTTATGAACCTGAACCAGACTGCGCACGGCGGCCGCGAATTCGGCTTTATCGGCGCGCGCATGGGCCTGGCGCACAGTGTGATCACCGGCCACTGGCAGGATGGTCACAGCCACCAGCGTCTTGGCAAATGGATGCGCGCCGCCGCGGCGCGTCACGCCAGCCAGCAGCTGAAGGTGGCGCGCTTCGGCGACAATATGCGGGAAGTGGCGGTCACCGAAGGCGATAAGGTCGCGGCGCAGATCCAGTTCGGCTATGCGGTCAACGGCTGGGGCGTGGGCGATCTGGTCGAGGTGATCAATCAGGTCAGCGACGGCGACGTCAACGCGCTGATCGATGAGTATGAGAGCCAGTATCGCTTCAGCGACGTGGCGGCGGTCAACGGCGAAAAACGCCAGAACGTGCTGGACGCCGCGCGCATCGAGCTGGGCATGAAGCGCTTCCTCAATGACGAAGGCTGCCGCGCCTTTACCACCAACTTCCAGACGCTGCACGGCATGACGCAGCTGCCTGGCCTGGCGGTGCAGCGTCTGATGGCGCAGGGCTACGGCTTCGCCGGCGAAGGCGACTGGAAAACCGCTGCCCTGCTGCACATCTTCAAAATCATGGCGGGCGATCGCCCTGGCGGCACTTCTTTTATGGAGGATTACACTTACCACTTCGCACCGGGCAATGAGCTGGTGCTGGGTTCGCATATGCTGGAAGTCTGCCCCTCTATCGCTAAAGAAGAGAAGCCGCTGCTGGACGTGCAGTTCCTTGGCATCGGCGGCAAAGCCGATCCGGCCCGCCTGATCTTCTCAACGCCGGCAGGCCCGGCGGTGAACGCCAGCGTGATCGACATGGGCGACCGTTTCCGCCTGTTGGTTAACGTGGTGGATACCATCGAACAGCCGCAGCCGCTGCCGAAGCTGCCGGTGGCGCGTGCGCTCTGGAAGGCGCAGCCTTCACTGGCAACCGCCTCTGAAGCCTGGATTCTGGGCGGCGGCGCGCACCATACCGTTTTCAGCCAGGCGCTGGACGTGGACGATATGCGACTTTACGGCGAGATGCACGGCATCGAAGTGATGGTGATCGATAACGACACCACGTTACCTGCCTTTAAGGATGCGCTGCGCTGGAACGAAGTTTACTACCGCATCAAGCGCTGACCGCTAACCGGTACAGCCGACACAAGCCGCATCAACCCGATGCGGCTTTTTTTATTCTGACGGTGGTAACACGTTTCTTTTCACCGCATCCGCCCTGTTCCTTCCCGCCTGTTTAATGCTCTCGCTGAAACTCATCCTTAAAGGCAGATATGGCGCCAGCGATAATTAATGCTTGTTACCCCTGCTCTGCGGGCGGGGGCTTTTTCCCTGCCAGGCGTTGCGTTTGCCGTAGCTGAAGCATCGAACTTATTTCTTGATTAGTATGTTGTAACTAATTAGGGATAAAAAAAGCGCCCCGGCCTGGAGCGCTCTGTCTGGCTGACCGCCAGTCGTGCGGCGGCTACTGCGGCGTCACCCGCTCTACCGGCGCATTCTGCTGCCGATCCCACATCACCGTCAGCAGCCGTTGCAGCGCGATAAAGGCGAACAGCAGCACGCCGATGGCGATTTTGGTCCACCAGGAGCTGAGCGTGCCGTCGAAGTTAATCCAGGTCTGAATCAGCCCCTGAATCAACACGCCGAACAGCGTGCCCAGCACCGTTCCGACGCCGCCGGAAAGCAGCGTGCCGCCGATCACGACAGACGCGATGGCGTCCAGCTCCACGCCCAGCCCCGCCAGCGCGTAGCCCGCCGAGGTATAGAGCGAAAAGACGATGCCCGCCAGCGTCGCCAGAAAGGTAGAGAGCATATAGATCTTCACCGTGGTGGCGCGCGTCGACACGCCCATCAGCTGCGCGGAGTGCATATTGCCGCCAATGGCGTAGACCTGATTGCCGAAACGGGTGCGGTGCGCCAGCAGAATCCCCAGCGCTACCACCGCCAGCATCACCAGCGCCATCAGGCTGAGCCGTCCGCCGCCCGGCATTTTCCATGCCATGCCCGAAAGCGTACTATAAAGCGGATGGTCAATCGGAATCGAACTTTCCGCAATCAGATAGCTGCAACCACGCAGGAAGAACATGCCCGCCAGAGTGATAATAAAAGCGGGAATTTTCAGCGCATCGATCAGCCAGCCCATCAGCGCGCCGAAGATTGCTCCCGCCAGCAGAATAATAGCGAACGCCAGCCACGGCGACAGGTGCAGATCGCCAATCGCCCGCGCCAGGAAGACGCCGGTAAAGGCGATAACCGCGCCCACCGACAGGTCGATGCCGCCGGAAAGAATCACAAAGGTCATACCGACGGCGATGATGCCGAGAAAGGCGTTATCGGTGAGGATATTGCCAATCACGCGCGTCGAGGCAAAGCCGGGAAACTGCGACAGGCAGAAAAGATAGCCCGCGATGAATACCAGCAGCGTGATGGTTAAGGGCAAATGACGTTTTAACATTTCAGCCTCTCCGCTTCAGTAACTGCAAAAAACGCGGCGATTGCAGCAGCAGCACCGCCATCACCACCACCGCCTTGACCACCTGATTCAGCTCCGGCGGAAAGCCGGAGAGCAGAATGCCGGTGTTCATCGCCTGAATAATCAGCGCGCCCAGCAGCGACAGCAGCAGATTAAAGCGCCCGCCCATCAGCGAAGCGCCGCCGATCACTACCGCCAGGATGGCGTCCAGCTCCAGCCAGAGCCCGGCGTTATTGGCATCGGCGCCGCGAATATCCGCCGCGACGATCAGCCCCGCCACCGCCGCGCAGAAGCCACTGATCAGATAGGCGGACATCACCACCAGCCAGCCGTTGACCCCGGCGTTGCGCGCGGCGCGCAGGTTGATGCCCACCGCTTCGATAAACAGCCCAAGGGCGGTTTTACGCGTCAGCAGCCAGACCAGCAGCGCCATCGCCGCCGCGATCCAGACCGGTACCGGCAGCAGCGCGAACGCTCCGCTGCCGATCCAGCCCAGCGCCTCACTGTCGAAGGTAACGATCTGCCCCTGGGTGATCAGCTGGGCGATGCCGCGCCCCGCCACCATTAGAATCAGCGTGGCGACGAACGGCTGGATCTTCAGCAACGCCACGAGGATGCCGTTCCACAGTCCGCACAGCACGCCGCTGGCCAGCGTCGCCAGTATAATCACCGGCAGGCTGTGACCCGCTACCGTCAGCGTCGCCGCCGTCGCGCCGGCGATCGCCATAATCGCCCCGACCGAGAGATCGATGCCGCCGGTGGCGATCACCAGCGTCATACCGATGGCAAGCAGCGCCACCGGCACCGCACGGTTAAGAATGTCGATCGGGCTGCCGAACAGGCGGCCATCCTGTAAATGCAGCGCAAAAAAGTTGTTCGCGACCAGGCTGTCCACCAGCAGCACCAGTATCAGCGCCGCCAGCTGCGGCATTCCAGGTGGGAGTTTACGCTTCAACACAGGGGGCTTCTCCGGCAATACGTGACTTTCAGGCATGGCGCGCACCTCCATCCGCAATGGCGCCGACAATCGCCGCCACCGACAGTTTCTCCAGCGGGATTTCCGCAACCTGTTGACGATCGCGCAGGATCACCACGCGATCGGCGTAGCCGACCAGCTCCTCCAGCTCCGAGGAGATCACCAGCAGCGCAAGGCCGTCGGCGCACAGCGACTCAATAAGACGAATGATCTCCGCATGGGCGCCCACATCGATGCCGCGCGTCGGCTCGTCCAGAATCAAAAACTGCGGGCGGGTCACCAGCCAGCGCGACAGCAGCACCTTCTGCTGGTTGCCGCCGGAGAGCAGCTCTATCGGCTGCTCGGCGTGCGGGGTGCGAATCCCCAGCTGGCGGATAAAGCGCTGGGCGATATCCGTCTGCTCGCGTTTGCTGATGGGACGCAGCCAGCCGCGCTGAGCTTGCAGAGCGAGGATAATGTTTTCACGTACCGAGGCGGCGCCGATGATGCCGTCGGTTTTGCGATCTTCCGGGCAGAAACCCATGCCAAGCCGCGACGCCTGCGCCGGGCTGCGGATGGTCCGCTTTTTGCCGCGGATAATGGCGGTGCCGCTGTCGGCGCGCCGCACGCCGAACAGCACCTCTGCGGTTTCGGTACGGCCTGAACCGAGCAGGCCCGCCAGCCCGACCGCCTCGCCGGGGCGCACCGCCAGGCTGAACGGTTCGATGGTGCCCTTCTTGCTGTAGTTTTGAAACTCCACCACCGGCTTATCGCTTTTCAGCGTTCTGCCGGCGCGCTGCAACGCGGTCTCCATCAGTTCGCGCCCCAGCATCAGCTTGATCAGCTCCAGCTGCGGCAGCGTGTCGGCATCGCGGGTGGCGATATACTGGCCGTTGCGAAGGATAGTGATGCGATCGCAGACGCGGTACACCTGGTCGAGGAAATGGGTAACGAAAATCAGGCTCATCCCCTTCGCCTTCAGCTGATTCATCAGCGTGAACAGCATCTCTACCTCGCTGGCGTCGAGGCTGGCGGTCGGTTCATCCAGAATCAGCACCTGAGCGGAGAGATCGACCGCACGGCAGATAGCGATAATCTGCTGCATTGCCACGGAGTAGTGACCCAGCGGCCGGTTGACGTCGAGCGAGAAGCCGTAGCGGTTAAGCAGCGCGCGCGCCTGATGCGCCATCGCCTTGCGGTCGACCATGCCGAAGCGCTTAGGCTCGCGGCCAATAAACAGGTTATCCGCCACCGACATATTCGGCAGCAGGTTCACTTCCTGATAAACGGTGCCGATGCCTGCCTGCTGCGCCTGCGCGGTATTGCGCGGCGCAATGGCCTGACCGTTCAGCAACACCTCGCCGGCGTCGCGCTGGTAAACGCCGGTCAGCACCTTAATCAGGGTTGATTTGCCCGCCCCGTTCTCCCCCAACAGCGCCATAATTTCGCCGCGTTGCAGGCTGAACGAGACATTATCCAGCGCCTTCACGCCGGGGAAGAATTTGCTGACGCCGCGTATATCCAGCAGCTTTTCTGTTTGCACAGTCATAATACGCCTCGGTGAATAACAACGGCGTCGGCCAGTACGCCCAACGGAGCGTCTGGCCGACGGCGGCGATGAAACGCGGATCAGTAGCCCATATTTTTCTTCTTATCGAGTTCGCTTTGCGCGTCGGCGGGCAGCCAGAGTTTGGTTTCGGTTTTGATCACTTTCGGCGGCACAGTGCCGTTCTGTTTCAGTTTCTCCAGCGCATCGAACGCCGGGCCAGCCATATTCGGCGTCAGCTCGACGTTGGCATTGGCTTCGCCCGCCAGCATCGCTTTATAAATATCCGGCACGCCGTCAATCGAGCCGGTAAGAATATCTTTGCCCGGCTTCAGGCCCGCCTCTTTAATCGCCTGAATCGCGCCGATCGCCATATCGTCGTTATGGGCATAAACCATGCAGATATTTTTTCCGTTATTTTCCGCCTTGATAAAGCTCTCCATCACCTCTTTGCCTTTGCTGCGGGTAAAGTCGCCCGACTGCGAACGGATCACTTTAATGTTCGGCGTATTGGCGATCGCTTCGGCAAAGCCTTTTTTGCTGTCGATGGCGACGCTGGCGCCGACGGTGCCCTGTAACTCAACCACGTTGCACGGCTTGCCGTTCATCTGCTTCACCAGCCATTCGCCGATCAGACGTCCTTCCAGCACGTTATCCGCGGTAATCACCGAGGTATAGAGCGAGTTATCTTTCACCACGATGGCGCGGTCGAGCAGGAATACCGGAATATTGGCGTCTTTCGCCTCCTCCAGCACGGGCTCCCAGCCGGTCTGCACCACCGGTGCGATAAAGATGGCGTCGACGCCCTGGGCGATAAACGAGCGCACCGCCTTGATCTGGTTCTCCTGTTTCTGCTGACCATCGGCAATTTTCAGCGTGATGCCGCGCTTCGCCGCTTCGCTTTTCGCTACGCTGGTTTCCGCTGCGCGCCAGCCTGATTCAGAGCCAACCTGCGAGAAACCAACGGTCATATTTGCCGCCAGCGACGGCGCGGCGAGCGTAGCGCTCACCATCGCGGATAAAAGTAAACGCTTCCACATAGTCTTCTTCCTCTGGTGGGATTTTACGGCTTGGGTACAAACGCGTTTACAGCCTGGCGGATTCGGCTACGGGAGTTTTCGACATGCTTCACAAAATTCAATTAATTAAATGGGTTACCTGTTTCAGAAAGGAGTGATTCAGGTAAAAGATATGGATAAAACGCCTGAAATGATTTTTCAAAACTGTTAAATAACTGTAATAAACATAAGTGGTTAGCCAGCACAGGTTTTGGTAGCGATTACAAAGGCGTGTAAACTTTAGCCATGTTCCATCGCGTCATTGTCGCCGCGTTAAATCACATATTTGTGATGTTTCGCACAATGTTGTTTTTTGCGCTTTTAGCGCAAATGTTAATTATTTTTAATTAACCGCGCAAAAAACAGGTTTATTATCCCTCAGGTGCGATCGCCGGATCGTCACCTTTCCCTGATATGAACCGGCGTAAGGGAAAACTATTTGTTCAGAATATTCCTGGTATAAATGGTCAATTTTTTCACATTTAAGAGAAAAAGAATGTGCTGTAACAGCGTCACACCTTTTTAAAAGTATAAATTTGAATTTCATCTGTCGACGGACAGCGCTATTTTCTGAATTTAGCGTTTTTTTACCCGGCAGGATCTGGACAGACGCCGCGGCCTCCCTATACTGAGTCGCTCAACCTTCTCTCCATTATTATGGTTATTATGACAGCGCAAGATTACCTGTTGAAATTTCGTAAAGTGAATACCTCTGAAAGCCTGGAAAAGTTATTCGATCATCTTAATTATTCTCTTACCGACGATCGTGAACTGATGAATATGTATCGCGCTGCCGATCATCGTCGCGCCGAGCTGGTTTCCGGCGGTAAATTATTCAATTTAGGCGAAGTGCCGAAATCGGTCTGGCGCTACGTGGTATAAATCCTGCCTGTTTCCTCCCCCCGCTTTTCCGTATAATACCGGGTCCATATCGGGCGTGACGGGTTTGGCCATCACCTGCCTCACGCCGCCGTTTCGCTGTACAAGGAATGCTTTATGCCGTTAACGTCCCCCGCGCCACGCCTCGGCGGCTGGCTGCTGCTGCCGCTCGCCTGGCTGATTCTGACCGTGCTCACCAGCGCACTGGTGGTTGTGATGTATATCGGCGCGCTGTTTAACCCCGCCTGGCGCGACGCGCTGTTTAGCCACGATACGGCGTTTCTGACGCAATGGGGCCTGTCGCTGGCCACCTCGCTGGCGGTCTGGTTATACAGCGCCTGGGTCACCTGGATTTTCTGCCAGCGCTCGCGCCGCCTGCCTCGCCACTACATTATCTGGCTGCTGTTGACCGTGGCGCTGGCATTAAAAACCTTCGCCTTTTCGCCGATCGCCGACGGCGCGGCGGTGCGCTCCCTGCTGCTGGCGCTGCTGGCGGCGGCGACGCTGGTGCCCTATTTTCGCCGATCGCAGCGGGTGAAAAAGACCTTTATCGCGCCCTGAGCGGCGCGAAAAAACGCAATAATTTAATCATGAGTGCTTTTGTCCTTCCTCCCGCCGCCCCGCGCCGTTGTGATGGCGCCGGGAATAACTGATAATAAGTACCTTTTGTAACCCCGGGCGATACGATGACCGATTACCTGCTTCTTTTCGTTGGCACAGTGCTGGTGAATAACTTCGTTCTGGTGAAGTTTCTCGGCCTTTGTCCCTTTATGGGCGTTTCCAAAAAGCTGGAAACGGCGATTGGCATGGGCCTCGCGACCACATTCGTTATAACCCTGGCCTCGATCTGCGCCTGGCTGGTGAATCACCTTATTCTGCTGCCGCTGGATCTGGTCTATCTGCGCACGCTGGCCTATATCCTCGTGATCGCCGTCACCGTGCAGTTCACGGAGATGGTGGTGCGTAAGACCAGCCCGGCGCTCTATCGCCTGCTGGGTATCTTTTTGCCGCTGATCACCACCAACTGCGCGGTGCTGGCGGTGCCGTTGCTAAGCGTCAACCTCAACCATACCTTTTTGCAGGCGGCGCTTTACGGCTTCAGCGCCTCGCTGGGCTTTTCGCTGGTGATGGTGCTGTTTGCCGGTATGCGTGAACGTCTGGTGCTGGCGAATGTGCCGGCCCCGTTCAAGGGTTCCTCTATCGCCCTGATCACGGCTGGCCTGATGGCGCTGGCCTTTATGGGCTTTACTGGTCTGGTGAAATTCTGATGACCGCTATCTGGATAGCTATTGCTGCAATTAGCGCCCTGAGCCTGATTTTCGGTGGGCTGTTGGGCTATGCGTCACGCCGCTTTAAAGTGGAAGCGGACCCGATCGTTGAACAAATCGACGCCATTTTGCCGCAGAGCCAGTGCGGGCAGTGCGGCTATCCCGGCTGTCGCCCCTACGCCGAAGCGGTGGGCAACAACGGCGAGGCGATCAATAAATGCGCCCCCGGCGGCGAACAGACGATGCTGAAGCTGGCGGGCCTGCTCAATGTGGAGCCGCAGCCGATCGACGGCGACGAAAGCGCGAAAGAACCGGTGCGCACCGTGGCCTGGATTGACGAAGCGAACTGCATCGGCTGCACTAAGTGCATTCAGGCCTGTCCGGTCGATGCGATCGTCGGCGCCACGCGTGCGATGCACACCGTGCTGAGCGACGTCTGCACCGGCTGCGATCTCTGCGTCGCTCCCTGCCCAACCGACTGTATTGAAATGCGTCCGGTTGCCACCACCACGGCTAACTGGAAATGGGATCTGCAAACCATCCCGGTACGGGTCATTCCTGTGGAAAGTCATGCTTAACCTACTGAATATCTTCCGTAAAGATAAGATTTGGGACTTTGACGGCGGCATTCATCCGCCTGAAATGAAGACCCAGTCCAACGGCACGCCGCTGCGTCAGCTGCCGCTGGCGGATCGCTTTATCATTCCGTTAAAGCAGCATATCGGCCACGAAGGCGAAATCTGCGTCAAACCCGGCGATAAAGTGCTGCGCGGCCAGCCGCTGACCTTCGGAACCGGGCGAATGCTGCCGGTGCATGCGCCGACCTCAGGCGTGATTGAGGCAATCGGCCCACATATGACCGCGCACCCTTCCGGTCTGGCGGAGATGTCGGTATTTATCGCCCCCGACGGCGAAGATCGCTGGATCGAGCGCGACGGCGTGGCGGATTATCGCCAGCTGCCGCGTGAAGAAGTGATTAAACGTATTCACCAGGCGGGCGTCGCCGGACTCGGCGGCGCGGGCTTCCCAACCGCGACCAAACTAAAAGGCGGGCTGAACAGCACCCGCACGCTGATTATCAATGCCGCCGAGTGCGAACCCTATATCACCGCCGATGACCGCCTGATGCAGGACTGCGCCGATGAGGTAATTGAAGGCAGTCGTATTCTCGCCTGGGTATTACAGGCGGAGCGTGTGCTAATCGGCATTGAAGACAACAAGCCGGAAGCAATCGCCGCGCTGAAGCGCGCGCTGGGCGGCGCCAATGATTTGCAGCTGCGCGTTATTCCTACCAAATATCCTTCCGGCGGCGCGAAGCAGCTGACCAAAATTCTGACCGGCAAAGAGGTGCCGCATGGCGGGCGCTCCTCCGATATCGGCGTGCTGATGCAGAACGTCGGCACCGCCTGGGCCGTGAAGCGCGCGATTATCGACGGCGAGCCGCTGACCGAACGCGTCGTGACCCTGACCGGCGAAGCGGTGACGCAGCCGGGCAACGTCTGGGGACGGCTCGGCACGCCGGTCAGCCATCTGCTGCACCATGCGGGCTTTCAGCCGCAGCCAAAGCAGATGGTGATTATGGGCGGTCCGCTAATGGGCTTTACCCTGCCAGCGCTGGATGTGCCGGTGGTGAAAATCACCAACTGTCTGCTGGCGCCGTCGGCCAGCGAGATGGGCGAACCGCAGCCGGAGCTTTCCTGCATCCGTTGCAGCGCCTGCGCCGACGCCTGCCCGGCCAATCTGCTGCCGCAGCAGCTCTACTGGTACAGCCAGGGCGCCGATCACGACAAGGCGCGCGCTTACCATATTGACGATTGCATCGAATGCGGCGCCTGCGCCTGGGTTTGCCCCAGTAATATTCCACTGGTGCAGTATTACCGCCAGGAGAAGGCGGAACTGCGCGCTATCGATCTGGAAGCGAAACGCACCGCCGAAGCGAAAGCGCGCTTTGAAGCGCGTCAGGCGCGTCTGGAACGGGAAAAACTGGCCCGTGAAGCGCGTCATGCGCAGGCGAAGCGTAAGGTTAGCGCCAGCGAACAGGATGAAATCGCCGCTGCGCTGGCGCGCGTGAAGGCGAAGAAAGCGGCAGAGGTTGACGTTAACGCGGGCGACGCGCCCGATAACGCCGCCGTCATTGCCCAGCGCGAGGCGCGTAAAGCGCTGGCGCGCCAGCGTCAGGCGGAAAAACAGGCGGAGACCGAGCCGCTGTCGCGTCAGGCGTGCGATCCGCGCAAGGCGGCGGTGGAAGCCGCTATCGCCCGCGCCAAAGCGAAAAAAGCGCAGCAGGAACAGGATAACGCGGAAATTCAGAGCGGCGCAGCGGATCCGCGCAAGGCGGCGGTAGAAGCCGCTATCGCCCGCGCCAAAGCGAAGAAAGCACAGCAGGCGCAGGATGCCGCGGCAAGCGACAGCGCCCCTGACGCGGTTGACCCGCGCAAGGCGGCGGTGGAAGCCGCTATCGCCCGCGCCAAAGCGAAGAAAGCGCAGCAGGCGCAGGATGCCGCGGCAAGCGAAAGCGCGCCTGACGCAGCGGAGGCGATAATGCCGGAAAGCGAGCGCATGGCTGAAGCCGCTGACGCGCGTAAGGTTGCAGTCGCCACCGCCATCGCCCGCGCCAAAGCCAAAAAGGCGCAGCAGGCGACGGCGGAGAAACATCACGCCGCTGAAGAGACCGAAACGGAAAGCCAGAGCGTGCCATCAACGGATGCGATGACGCCGGAAAGCGAAAGCGTGCCTTTAGCCGCCGCCGAGCCGGAAAGCGCTGACGCCGCGCCGGTCGATGCGCGTAAGGCGGCTATTGAAGCGGCCGTCGCCCGTGCCAAAGCGAAAAAAGCACAACAACAGGCGGCGGAGAACGCCGACACGGATGAAGCGGACGCGCGCCGTAAAGCCGCCGTGGCCGCCGCCGTTGCGCGCGCCAAAGCGCGTAAAGCACAGCAGCAAACAGGCTTAGAGGATTAAATGGCTTTTCGTATAGCAAGTTCCCCTTATACCCATAACCATCGGGCCACCAGCCGCATCATGATGCTGGTGCTGCTGGCGGCGCTGCCCGGCATGGCCGCTCAGTGGTACTTTTTCGGCTACGGCAACCTGATTCAGGTGGCGCTGGCAGCCCTGACCGCATGGGGCACCGAAGCGGCGATCCTCCACCTGCGCAAGCAGCCGGTGCTGGCGAATCTGGGCGACCACTCCGCGTTGCTCACCGCCCTGCTGTTGGGCGTCAGTCTGCCGCCGCTGGCACCCTGGTGGTTGATCGTTATCGGTACCGCCTTTGCCATTATTATCGCCAAACAGCTTTACGGCGGCCTCGGACAAAATCCGTTTAATCCGGCAATGATCGGCTATGTGGTGCTGCTGATCTCTTTCCCGATGCAAATGACCAGCTGGCTGCCGCCGGAAGCGTTGCAGTCGGTAACGCCGGGCCTGTTCGATTCGCTGAGCATGATCTTCACCCATCACACGCTGGCGGGCGATACCATCCAGCAGCTGCAAATGGGCGCTGACGGCGTCAGCCAGGCGACGCCGCTCGATACCTTCAAAACCGGTCTGCGTGCCGGACACAGCGCGGAGCAGCTGCTGGCGCAGCCGATTTTCGGCGGCGCTGTCGCCGGCATCGGCTGGCAGTGGGTCAATATCGGCTTCCTGCTGGGCGGCCTGTTCCTGCTGCTGACCAACACCATTCGCTGGCATATCCCTGTCAGCTTCCTGGCTTCGCTGGCGGTGTGCGCGACGTTGGGTTGGTTTTTCTCGCCCGGCACGCTCGCTTCGCCGCTGATCCATCTCTTTTCCGGCGCGACGATGCTGGGCGCGTTTTTTATCGCTACCGACCCGATTACCGCCTCGACCACCAATAAAGGCCGGCTGATTTTCGGCGCGCTGATCGGTCTGCTGGTATGGCTGATCCGCAGCTTTGGCGGCTACCCGGACGGCGTGGCGTTCGCCGTGCTGTTGGCCAACATCTGCGTGCCGCTGATCGATTACTACACCCAGCCGCGCGTATACGGCCATCGCAAGGAGTAAGCCATGCTGGATACCATACGTAAAAATGGCGTGACGCTGGCGCTGTTCGCCGCCGTTACTACCGGCCTGACTGCGGTGATCAACACGGTGACTAAGCCGACCATCGCCCACCAGACCTCGGTGCAGCAAAAGCTGCTGCTGGATCAGGTGGTGCCGCCGGAGCTGTACGATAACGTGATGCAGCATGAATGTTACGTTGTCACAGACAGCGCGCTGGGCAATGACAAGCCGCATTACCTCTACGTGGCGCGTAAAAACAATCAGCCGGTAGCGGCGGCGCTTGAGACCACCGCGCCGGACGGCTATTCTGGCGCAATTCAGATGCTGGTCGGCGCGGATTTCCAGGGCAAGGTGCTGGGCGTGCGCGTGGTGGAGCATCATGAGACGCCGGGCCTCGGCGATAAGATCGAGCTACGCATTTCCGACTGGATCACCCGCTTTAGCGGCGTTCAGCTGCACGGCGCGAACGACAGCCATTTCGCGGTAAAAAAAGATGGCGGCGATTTCGATCAGTTCACCGGCGCCACCATTACCCCACGCGCGGTGGTGAACGCCGCTAAACGCACTACGCTGCTTATTGAAACGCTGCCGGAGAAACTCTCTTCGCTACCCGACTGTGGAGACGCAAATGAGTGAAGCTAAAAATTTATTAATCGGCGGGCTGTGGAAAAATAACTCCGCGCTGGTACAGCTGCTGGGCCTTTGCCCGCTGCTGGCGGTGACCTCGACCGCCACTAACGCGTTGGGGCTCGGCCTGGCGACCACGCTGGTGCTGACCATCACCAATAGCGCGATCTCCGCCTCGCGCCGCTGGGTGCCGTCGGAAATCCGCATCCCGATCTACGTGATGATCATCGCCTCGGTGGTGAGCTGCGTGCAGATGCTGATCAACGCTTACGCCTGGGGGCTTTATCAGTCGCTGGGGATTTTTATTCCGCTGATCGTCACCAACTGCATCGTGGTGGGCCGCGCGGAAGCGGTGGCGTCGAAAAGCAGCATTCCGCTGTCGGCGCTGGACGGCTTCGCCATTGGCATGGGCGCCACCAGCGCGATGTTCGTGCTCGGATCGCTGCGTGAGATTATCGGAAACGGCACCCTTTTCAACGGCGCCGATCAGCTGCTTGGCCCGTGGGCGAAAGTCCTGCGCGTGGAGGTGGTGCATTTCGATTCGCCGATGCTGCTGGCGATGCTGCCGCCGGGCGCCTTTATCGGTCTTGGCATGCTGCTGGCGGCGAAATATCTTCTCGACCAGAAACTGAAGGCGCGCGCCGCCGCCCAGCGCGATCGCGAACTGCCGCAGGGCCAGACTGAGAAAGCGGTGTGAATAAAGAAAAACGCTATGAAATTTTGTCGCGGCTGCGGGCGAACAACCCGCACCCGACCACTGAGCTGAACTTCAGCTCTCCTTTTGAGCTGCTGATCGCCGTGCTGCTGTCGGCGCAGGCTACCGACGTTAGCGTCAACAAGGCGACGGCGAAGCTCTATCCGGTGGCCAATACGCCCGCCGCGATGCTGGAGCTGGGGGTCGAAGGGGTAAAAAGCTATATCAGGACCATCGGCCTGTTTAACAGCAAAGCGGAGAATGTGATTAAAACCTGCCGCATTCTGCTGGAAAAGCATCAGGGCGAGGTGCCGGAAGATCGCGCCGCGCTGGAGGCGCTGCCCGGCGTCGGCAGGAAAACCGCCAACGTGGTGCTGAACACCGCCTTCGGCTGGCCGACTATCGCCGTCGACACCCATATTTTCCGCGTCTGCAACCGCACTCACTTCGCGCCCGGCAAGAATGTCGAGCAAGTTGAGGAGAAGCTGCTGAAGGTGGTGCCGAAGGAGTTTAAGGTCGACTGTCACCACTGGCTGATCCTGCATGGCCGTTACACCTGCATCGCGCGTAAGCCGCGCTGTGGCTCCTGCCTGATTGAAGATCTCTGCGAATATAAAGAGAAAACCGATCTGTAACGCCGCGCGGGCATAAAAAAGCCGGTCTGATGACCGGCTTTTTTTATGGCGTCGCCTGAATCCCAGGTGATGGCCGCCGCGTCAGGCGCTTTCCGCTGCGTCCGCCGCGGCAATTTCCTGCTCGCGCTGCAGCCGATAGTAATCCGCCTGCGACGGCGCCAGCGGCGCACGCCCGCGAATGATGTCAGACATCTTCTCGGCGATCATCACCGTCGGCGCATTCAGGTTGCCGGTGGTAATTTGCGGCATGATCGAGGCATCCACCACGCGCAGGCGCTGCAGGCCATGCACGCGACCCTGATCGTCGACCACGTCCATCTCGCCATAGCCCATGGCGCAGCTGCCGCACGGGTGATAGGCAGTTTCCGCATGCTCGCGGATAAAGGCGTCGATCTGCTCGTCGCTCTGCACCGCGAAGCCCGGCTGGATCTCCGCGCCGCAGTAAGGCTCCAGCGCCGGCTGGCGCATGATTTCACGGGTCAGGCGCACCGCCGCGCGGAACTCCACCCAGTCGCGGGTTTCCGACATATAGTTGAAAAAGATCGAGGGCGCGTCATAGGGATCTTTCGATTTCAGCTTAATGCGCCCGCGGCTCATTGAGCGCATCGGCCCGACGTGCGCCTGAAAGCCATGCTGTTTAACCGGGCTACTGCCGTTGTAGTTAATCGCCACCGGCAGGAAGTGATATTGCAGATCGGGCCACTCCGGGTGATTATCGCTGCGGATAAAGCCGCCCGCCTCGAACTGATTGCTGGCGCCGATGCCGGTGCCTTTCAGCAGCCATTCTGCGCCGATCGCCGGCTGGTTCCACCACTTTAGCGCCGGATAGAGCGAGATCGGCTCTTTGCAGCGGTACTGCATATAGATTTCCAGATGATCCTGCAGGTTACGGCCGACGCCCGGCAGCGCATGCACCACGTCGATATCCAGTTCGCGCAGCCACTCTTCCGGGCCGACGCCGGAGCGCTGCAGGATCTGCGGCGAGGCGATTGCGCCGGCGCAGAGCAGCACTTCGCGCGTGGCGGTCGCCTGCTGGCGCTGCCCTTTGCGCAGCCAGGTGACGCCGGTGGCGGTTTTGCCCTCAAACAGGATACGATCGGTCTGCGCACGGGTGACAATAGTCAGGTTCGGCCGCGTTTTCGCCACGTCGAGATAGCCGCGCGCGGTGCTGGAGCGCCGTCCCTGCGGCGTGACGGTGCGATCCATCGGCCCAAAACCATCCTGACGGTAGCCGTTCAGATCGTCGGTTTCATGATGCCCCGCCTGCTTCGCCGCTTCGATAAAGGCGCGGTAGAGCGGATTGTTGCCCACCTTCGGCGTGGTGACGCTCAGGTAGCCTTCGCCGCCGTGATAGTCATTCTCGCCAATGTCGCGCTTCTCCGCGCGGCGGAAATAGGGCAGACAGTGCAGATAGGACCACTGTTCCAGCCCCTCTTTTTTCGCCCAGCCGTCGTAGTCGAGCGCGTTGCCGCGGATATAACACATGCCGTTGATCAGCGAAGAGCCGCCCAGCCCTTTTCCGCGTCCGCACTCCATGCGGCGGTTGTTCATCTGCGGTTCCGGCTCGGTCTCGTAGGCCCAGTTATAGCGTTTACCCTGCAGCGGATAAGCCAAAGCGGCTGGCATTTGGGTACGGAAGTCCCAGCGGTGATCGCGCCCGCCCGCTTCCAGTAACAGTACCGATACGTCAGCATCCTCGGTAAGGCGCGTGGCCAGTACATTGCCCGCAGAGCCTGCGCCGATAATGATGTAGTCAAATTTCTGCATTAAACCTCCGGAAACCGGCGGGCCAGGCCGCCGGGTTAGTCATTAAAACGCTGACGGGTAATCTCCCATCTCGATCAGCACGGATTTGGTGCGGGTGTAGTGCATCAGGGTATCGAGGCCGTTTTCACGCCCCACGCCCGAGAGCTTATAGCCGCCAACCGGCATCGGCGCCGGGGATTCGCCCCAGCTGTTCACCCAACAGATGCCCGCTTCCAGCTGATGGATCACGCGGTGCGCGCGGTTCAGCGACTGGGTGAAAACGCCGCCCGCCAGGCCATAGCCGGTGGCGTTGGCGCGCGTGATAGCTTCCTCTTCGTCATCAAACGCCAGGATGCTCATCACCGGGCCGAAGATCTCTTCACGTACGAGGCGCATTTCGTCGTGGCAGTCACTGAATACTGTCGGCTCGACGTAGTAGCCCTGCGCCAGCGCGCCTTCGGTAATGCGGTTGCCGCCCGCCAGCAGACGCGCGCCCTCTTCTTTACCCAGCTGCAGGTAAGAGACCACTTTTTCACAGTGCTGCGCGCTGACCAGCGGACCGAAGTTCACGGACGGATCGCGCGGGTCACCGGTTTTGATGCGCGCCATTTTCTCCAGTAGCCGCTTTTCAAATGCCGGCAGCAGCGAACGCTGGACGAATACCCGCGTGCCGTTGGTGCAGACCTGGCCGCTGCTGTAGAAGTTGGCCATCATCGCGCCGTCGACCGCCCGCTCCAGGTCGGCATCGTCAAAGACGATCAGCGGCGATTTGCCGCCCAGCTCCAGGGTAACCTCTTTCAGGTTAGCCAGCGCCGCGTCCGCCATCACCCGCTTGCCGGTATTGACCTCGCCGGTGAAGGAGATTTTTTCAATCTGCGGATGCTGGCTCAGCGCCTGTCCCACTTCCGCCGCGCCCTGCACCACGTTGAACACGCCGGCCGGCAGGCCCGCTTCGCTGTAGATTTTCGCCAGCTCCAGCGCGCTCAGCGGCGTTACTTCGCTCGGTTTGAAGATCATCGCATTGCCGGCCGCCAGCGCCGGAGCGCTTTTCCACAGGGCGATCTGGATCGGGTAGTTCCAGGCGCCGATGCCGGCGCAGACGCCCAGCGGTTCGCGGCGGGTATAGACCAGCGCGCTGTCGCGCAGCGGGATCTGTTCGCCCTGCAGCGCCGGCGCCAGCCCGGCGTAGTACTCCAGCACGTCGGCGCCGGTAACGATATCCACCGCCGCGGTTTCGCTAATCGGCTTGCCGGTATCGGCCGTCTCCAGCTCCGCCAGCGCCTGATTGCGCTCGCGCAGCAGGGCGACCGCCTTCAGCAGCACACGGCTGCGCTCTACCGGCGTATAGCTGCGCCAGATACGCTGGCCCGCCAGCGCGCTTTCGACGGCACGATCCACGTCCGCCCGGCTGGCGGCGGCGATCTCCGCCAGCGCCCTGCCGTTGGCCGGATTCACCGTGGTGAAGATCTCGCCCTGACCCTGCTCTTCGCGGCCATTGATGTAGTTGCCGCGGCGTGGTAGCTCTGCCATGTTTTCTCCTGTTAATGCATGTTCTGCGCCGGCTGTAGCCAGAGCGCAAGATTCTGGTAACAGATTGAACGCGCCCGCTCGAGCCCGTCCGCCATCGGCTGCGGCGCCAGCGTCATACGCAGCCACAGCCCGTCGATCAGCGCCGCCATGCAGCTGCCGGCGGCGCGCGCCTGTTCGCGCGGCATGACGCGGGCGAACTGCGCCGTCAGGTTCGACCAGAGACGACGGTCGTTAATGGTCTGCAGCCGCTGCAGGTTGTGCTGATGCAGGCTGTTGGTCCAGAACACCAGCCAGGTTTTCAGCACCGGCGCGTCAATCTGCGAAATATCAAAATTGCCGTCGATAATGGCGCGGATCTGCGCCTCCGGCGTATCCGGCGCCTGCCGCCGCTGCCGCTCCACCGCCAGGTAGAGGTCGGCGAGGATCTGGCGCATACAGGCGTCCAGCAGGCCGTTTTTATCGCCGAAATAGTGGCTGACGATGCCGGTGGACACGCCCGCCTCTTTGGCGATTACCGCGAGGCTCGCTTCCGCCAGCCCTACCCGATCGATTACCGTCAGGGTGGCTTTAATTAGCTGCGCCTGGCGTATGGCCTTCATTCCAACTTTTGGCATCGTCCCGTCACTCTTAACGACTTATGTGGCTATAGCCTAGCTTTTTTATATTGAACGTTCAATCAATAAAAACTAGACTTGATAACAATTGAATAACAAAACCATGCGTTTAGCAGGGATTTTCAGGCAGGGATGTTTCACGCAACAGAATGAGGAGCTTGCATGCCGGGGTCACAGGACCGTCAGACAATTCAGGCAGTTAAACTTAACCGCGCGGTGTTTTTCGGCGCCGCGCTGATCATCACGCTCTTTTCCGGCAGCGTGCTGGCCTTTCCGCAACAGGCCAGTTCGCTGCTGGGTCGGGCGCAGGCCTGGGCTTCCGCCACCTTCGGCTGGTACTACATGCTGGTGGTCGCCTTTTATCTCGGCTTCGTGCTGTTTGTCGCCCCTTCGCGCTATGGCGACATCAAGCTTGGGCCGGATCACGCCACGCCCGACTTCAGTTATGGCACCTGGGCAGCGATGCTATTTTCCGCCGGCATCGGTTCCGAGTTGCTGTTCTATGGCGCATCAGAGCCGCTTGATCACCTGCTGCAGCCGCCGGAAGGGGTGGCGGGTTCGGCGCAGGCGGCGCGCGACGGCATGGTGCTGACGATGATGCACTGGGGGCTGCACGGCTGGGGCATCTATACGCTGGTGGCGATGGCGCTGGCCTACTTCGCCTATCGCCATAACCTGCCACTGGCGCTGCGCTCTGCGTTCTATCCGCTGATCGGCGATCGCATTAACGGGCCGATTGGCCATGCGGTAGATATTTTCGGCATCGTCGGTACCATGTTCGGCCTGGCGACCAGCCTTGGCATTGGTGTGATGCAGATTAACTCCGGCATCAGCTTTTTGACCGGCATCGCGCAGAGCCACACCATGCAGGTGATTTTGATTGTGGTGGTGATGGGCGCCGCGACGCTTTCCGCCGTCAGCGGCGTGGATAAGGGCATTCGCCGCATGTCGGAGCTGAATATGCTGCTGGCGCTGCTGATGTTCTTTTTCGTGCTGTTCGCCGGGCCGACCGGCCATCTGCTGAACGCGCTGGTGCAGAACTTCGGCGACTATTTCACCAGTCTGCCGCGCAAAACCTTCGATCTCTATGCCTACAGCAGCACCAGCCGCGACAGCTGGCTCGGCAGCTGGACAGTGTTCTACTGGGCATGGTGGATCGCGTGGTCGCCGTTTGTCGGCATGTTTATCGCCCGCATCTCGCGTGGCCGCACCCTGCGTGAGTTCGTTATCGGCGTATTGCTGATCCCGATGGGCTTTACCCTTGCGTGGCTGTCGGTGTTCGGCAACAGTGCCCTGACCTTTTTCCAGCACGGTATGAAGGAGTTGGGCGATATCGCCCTGAGCGAGCCGGCGATGGCGGTATACCATATGCTGGCCAGCTATCCGCTGGCGATGCCGGTGACGGTGCTGGCGGTGGTGATCTGCTTTATCTTTTTTGTCACCTCCGCCGATTCCGGCGCGCTGGTGGTGGCCAACCTCTCCTGCACTAGCGACAGCAGCAGTGATGCGCCCAACTGGCTGCGCATTTTCTGGGCGGCGGCGGTCTGTATGCTGACGCTCTCCCTGCTGTTCGCCGGCGACTATACCTCGCTGCAGACCGCAGTGGTACTGAGCGCCCTGCCTTTCTCGCTGGTGCTGGTGCTGTTCGTGCTGGCGATGTACCGCGCGCTGCATCATGAGAAACAGCGCGACCGCAGCCGCTCGCTGGCAATCGCCTCGCCGCTGCTGACCGCGCGTTACCGTCCAGGCCACACCAGCAGCTGGCGCCGCCGTCTGAACCGCGCCATCTCTTATCCGGGCCGCGATATGGTCTATCGTTTTATGGATGAGACGGTGCGCCCGGCGCTGGGCAAAGTGGTGCAGGTGCTGGAAGAGAAAGGTCTGCAGGTAGAGAGTGACCTGTCACCGCAGGATTTCACGATGAGCATTCGCGTGGCGCACGGTGAGGAAGCGCCTTTCGTCTACGGCGTGCAGATGCAGGGCTACAGCACGCCGTCATTTATGCGCCGCAGCGGTAATTTGCCGACCGCCAGCCGCTATTATCGTGCTGAAGTGCATCTGTGGGAGGGCAGCCAGGAATACGATCTGGTGGGCTATACCGAAGAGCAGATCATTAACGATATTCTCGATCACTATGAGCGCCATCTGCAGTTCCTGCATCTGGTGCGTTAACGGATCCTTCGGCGGCCGGGCGTGCTTACCCGGTCGCCTTTTCCCGCCGTCACAGGCATCCATGCTTATTTTTCGCCCTAAATTATTGTTTTAAAGCGTGATCTTGCTCACGACTCGCGCGCAACGCGCGATCCCCCCCGCGCAAGCCGTTATAAAGCCTCAACAAAAGGCAAATAATGCGCATTAAATAGTCATTTATTCTGCATTATCAGGCAATATTTTGTCCCTGTATCGTCAAACAGGGGCTTAGCGAATAATTGCCCTTTTTCGATGCCGCCGGCAGGTAAACAGAGAGATTATTCTGACAATAAAATCGCAAACCGAATTTAACACTAATTAACAAGCGAGACTCCTGCCCTTAACCCTGATCCCGCCGCTATCTTCAGCAAATAAAAAAACACTTGCCACCCGTGGCGGGATAAGCGAAATTAACCGCCGTTTTTTCTGATTTTATTACAGAACCGTGCGTTGGCTTCGCCCGCGACGCGGTCTTATTTCCTGATGAAAATCAGGTTGAAACAACAGAGGTAACAGTGTCTACAGCAAACAAACACACTGACGAGGCAGTCAGCCTCAATGCGTTCAAGCAGCCAAAAGCGTTTTATTTGATCTTTTCTATCGAACTGTGGGAACGATTTGGTTATTACGGCCTGCAGGCCATCATGGCGGTCTACCTGGTTAAACAGCTGGGGATGTCCGAAGCCGATTCCATCACCCTTTTCTCCTCTTTCAGCGCGCTGGTGTACGGTCTCACCGCTATCGGCGGCTGGCTGGGCGATAAGGTGCTGGGCACCAAACGGGTGATTATTCTCGGCGCGCTGGTGCTGTGCGTTGGCTACGGGCTGGTCGCCTGGTCTGGTCATGATGTGTCGATGGTCTATATCGGCATGGCAACGGTGGCAATGGGCAGCGGGCTGTTTAAAGCTAACCCGGCCTCCCTGCTGTCAACCTGCTACGACAAAGACGATCCGCGTCTCGACGGCGCCTTCACCATGTTCTATATGTCGATCAACGTCGGCTCGCTGGTGTCCATGATGCTGACGCCGTGGCTGGCGGCGCGCTACGGCTGGAGCGTGGCGTTTTCGCTCTCCGTGGTCGGCCTGGCAATTACCGTGGTCAACTTCCTGCTCTGCCAGAAGATGGTGAAGAACTACGGCTCTAAGCCGGATTTCGCGCCGCTGAACCTCGGCAAGCTGCTGATGACGCTGATCGGCGTAGTGGTGCTGATCACGGTCGCCACCTGGCTGCTGCATCACCAGTTTATCGCCCGCATCGTGCTGGGGGTGATCGCGCTGGGCATCATTCTGGTGTTCGCTAAAGAAGCGTTCGCGCTGCAGGGCGCCGCGCGCCGCAAAATGATCGTCGCCTTCCTGCTGATGGTAGAAGCGATCGTCTTCTTCGTGCTTTATATGCAGATGCCGACCTCGCTTAACTTCTTCGCTATCCGCAACGTTGAACATACCATTCTGGGCATCGCCTTCGAGCCGGAGCAGTATCAGGCGCTGAACCCGTTCTGGATCATGGTCGCCAGCCCGATTCTGGCCGCCATCTATAACAAGCTGGGCGATCGCATGCCGATGCCGCACAAGTTCGCCTTCGGCATGGTGCTTTGCTCCGCCGCGTTCCTCGTGCTGCCGCTGGGCGCCAGCTTCGCCACGCAGCAGGGCATTGTTTCCGTTAACTGGCTGATCCTGAGCTATGCGCTGCAGAGCGTCGGCGAGCTGATGATCTCCGGCCTCGGCCTGGCGATGGTGGCGCAGCTGGTGCCGCAGCGCCTGATGGGCTTTATCATGGGCTCCTGGTTCCTGACCACCGCCGGCGCCGCGATGATTGCCGGCAAGGTCGCCAACCTGATGGCGGTGCCGGAAAACGTGACCGATCCGCTGCAGTCGCTGCAGGTTTACAGCGACGTGTTTAAGCAGATCGGCATCGTGACCGGGGTTATCGCCGTTCTGATGCTGCTGACCGCTCCGCTGCTGAACCGGATGACGGTGGATCGCGAAGCGGCGGCGAAACAGGCCGCGGAAAGCCACAGCTGATTCAGCGCGTGGAGTGAAAAAGCCGTCCCTGCGACGGCTTTTTTATTGCCCCCGCACTGACATTTGCCCGGTCGCGCAGTAGGATGATCCTTACCCCCGCATGCAACAAGGAGCATTGTATGAAACTCTTCAGTAAAGCTGGCGCCTGTTCCCTTTCTCCCCATATCGTTCTGCGCGAATGCGATCTCGATTTCACTCAGGTTAATGTCGACCTGGCGAAAAAAGTGACCGAACGCGGCGAAGACTATCTGCAGATCAACCCGAAAGGTCAGGTTCCGGCGCTGGAGCTGGATGACGGCACGCTGCTTACCGAAGGCACCGCTATCGTGCAGTACCTGGCGGACCTGAAGCCCGATCGCCAGCTGCTGGCCCCGGCGGGCAGCCTGACGCGCTACCATACGCTGGAGTGGCTGAGCTATATCTCTACCGAACTGCATAAGGGCTTCAGCCCGCTGTTTCGCCCCGATACGCCGGAAGAGTTCAAGGTGAAGCAGCGCGAGCAGCTGCTGACGAAGTTCCGCTATGTCGATAATGCGCTGCGCGATAAGCAGTGGCTGCTCGGCGCGCGCTTTACCGTGGCGGATGCTTATCTGTTCGTCGTGACGCGCTGGGCGAAAGCGGTCAAGCTGGATCTTAGCGCGCTTGAGGCGCTGGCCGCCTGGCAGGCGCGCGTGGCGGAACGTCCGGCGGTGATCGCCGCGTTGAAGGCGGAAGGGCTGGCCTGATATGACAACGGGACGCGCAGGCGTCCCGTTTTGTTAAGCGCATTCCCTCTGCGGCTTAGAGCCTTTCGGCGGCGAAATGCTGCGTTGGCCGCGCGATGCTCTCCTGAGCCGCCACCAGTTGCAGCTCATACTCGCCCATTTCATGGGTTTTCAGCATCACCTCATACACTGCGGCGGTAATATGCTCCAGCGACTGCTTCAGCGTTTCGCCTTTCAGCAGGTTGACCAGCAACATGCCACTGGTAAGATCGCCGACGCCGACCGGCTGACGCACGCCGAAATCGATCAGCGGACGGCTGATATGCCAGGCTTCCTGCGCCGTCACCAGCAGCATTTCAAAACGATCGCTGCGGCGCCCGGCGCGCGCCAGATGTTTCACCAGTACAATTTTCGGCCCCTGAGCGATGAGCTTGCGTGACACTGTCACTGCCTCCTCGACGCTGGCGACGCTGGTGCCGCTGAGCATCTCCAGCTCCAGCAGGTTCGGCGCGATAATGTCGCTGGCGGGCAGCGAAGATTTGCAGTGAAATTCCGCCACGCCCGGCGCCACGATGCAGCCTTTCTCCGGGTGGCCCATCACCGGATCGCAAAAATACCAGGCGTTGGGATTCGCCGCTTTCACCTGACGCACGATCTCCAGAATCTGTTCGCCCTGCTCCGCAGACCCCAAATAACCGCTTAATACCGCGTCACAGGTCTTCAGGCGATCGATATCGGCGATGCCCTTCACAATATCGGTTAAGTGCGACGCGGGCATCACGGTGCCGGTCCAGTGGCCATACTGCGTATGGTTGGAAAACTGCACGGTATTGAGCGGCCAGACATTGACGCCCATGCGGCGCATCGGGAATTCCGCCGCACTGTTGCCTGCGTGACCGAATACGACGTGAGACTGAATAGCGAGAATATTTTTCATCATAAAACCTGCACAGCCTTGCCAAAAAATTAAGGCCGGTCGAACCGGCCTTAAGCATCTTATTATTTCCAGCACACCAGACAGTAGTGCTTTTTACCGCGGCGCAGCAGCGTAAAGCGGCCAAACAGCTTATCGCCGTCGCTAAAGCGGTACTCCGCGTCAGACTGCTTTTCACCATTAACCGTAACCGCGTTAGAGCTGATCATGGTGCGCGCCTGACCGCGCGACGGCACCAGCTCCGCCGTGACCAGCGCCTGCTGCAGATCGGCGTCGGCCTCCAGATGGATAACCGGCATGCCGTCCTGCGCCAGCTGCTCGAAGTCCGCTTCGGTCATGTCGCTCAGGCTGCCGGAGAACAGGCTCTGGGTAATGCGCTTCGCCGCTTCCAGACCCGCTTCGCCATGCACCAGACGCGTAACCTGCTCCGCCAGCACATACTGCGCGCGCGGCGCCTTGCCGCTGTTTTTATCCTCTTCCTCCAGCGCATCGATCTCTTCAATGCTCATAAAGGTGAAGAATTTCAGGAAACGGTAAACGTCAGCGTCGGCGGTATTGATCCAGAACTGGTAGAACTTGTACGGGCTGGTTTTCTTCGCATCCAGCCATACTGCGCCGCCTTCGGTTTTGCCGAATTTGGTGCCGTCCGCTTTGGTGATCAGCGGCACGGTCAGGCCAAACACCTGGTTCTGATGCAAACGACGCGTCAGATCGATGCCGGATGTAATATTGCCCCACTGATCGGACCCGCCGATCTGCAACGCCACGCCATAGCGTTCGTTCAGGCAGGCGAAATCGTAACCCTGCAGCAGGTTATAGGAGAATTCGGTAAAGGAAATGCCCTGATCTTCACGGTTCAGGCGCTGTTTGACCGCTTCTTTGTTAATCATCTGGTTAACAGAGAAGTGCTTGCCGATATCGCGCAGGAAGGTCAGCACGTTCATACTGCCGAACCAGTCGTAGTTGTTCGCCGCGATGGCGCTGTTGTCGCCACAGTCGAAATCGAGGAACGGCGCAACCTGACCGCGGATTTTTTCAACCCATTCATTGACCGTCTCGGCGGTGTTCAGCTTGCGTTCAGCCGCTTTGAAGCTGGGATCGCCGATCAGACCGGTGGCGCCGCCCACCAGCGCAACGGGTTTGTGTCCTGCATCCTGGAAACGTTTCAGACAAAGCAAAGGTACCAGATGGCCCAAATGCAAGCTGTCGGCGGTTGGGTCGAAGCCGCAATAGAGAGCGATTGGCCCTTGCGCCAGTCTCTCTGCTAACGCATCCTCGTCCGTCACCTGGGCTACCAGGCCCCGCTCTTGCAATTGTTTAATCAGGTTACTGCTGGTCATTAAAGACTCCATGTTGTAACGACTGCACCTATGCTGGTACACAGCTTTCCGCTGACATGCGGAGAAATGAAGGCGTATAGAATAAAGCGCCGCCGCCGCCAGCGCCAGCGCTGCAAACGATATTTGCTGAATTCAGGGCGCCAGCCGATCGATTTTCCAGCTGTCGCCTTCACGCTGATAGAAAAAGCGATCGTGCAGCCGGTTTTCGCCGCCCTGCCAGAACTCCATCGCATCGAATTTGACGCGGAAGCCGCCCCAGAAACTGGGCAGCGGCACATCGCCCTGACTGAACTTTTGCTTCAGTTCGAGGAATTTGCCCTCCAGCACGCCCCGCGCCGAAATGCGGCTCGACTGCTGCGATACCCAGGCGCCGATCTGGCTGTCGCGCGGACGGCTGTGGAAATATTTCACCACCTCCAGCGTCGAGAGCTTTTCCACCTGCCCCAGCACCATCACCTGACGCTCAAGAAAGTGCCAGGGAAACAGCAGGCTGACGCGCGGGTTATCCGCCAGCTGCTGCGCCTTACGGCTGCCCAGATTGGTGTAAAACACCATGCCGCGCTCATCAAAGTGCTTCAACAGCACGATGCGCTGGTATGGCTGCCCCTGTGCGTCCACCGTAGCGACACACATCGCGGTGGGATCGGGGAGCTGGGCGTCGCACGCCTGACGCAGCCACTGTTCAAACAGCACCAGCGGCCGATCGGGAAGATCCTTACGACGCAAGCCGCCGCGGGTATATTCGCGCCGCAGGTGGGCAATCTGTTGCAAACTCTCGTTGTCACTCATAACCGGATTCAACCATAGCGAAAGGGTGAATGCATTGTGCTACTCCCCTTGATGAAATTCAACGCGTTAGCGCATGCCCTCGCGCTGGCAGTCATTAACGATTATGCGCTGGTTGCGCTCTATCGTCGCGCTGTCGCCTTCGGTGCGAAGGCGCCAGGTGTCGTCGCTGTAGCTGGCGCCGGAGGCGGAAGCCTCCTGCCGCAGCGTCAGCGACTGGCCGTTCATCACCAGCTGCGCCTGCTGCTGCGTCAGAGTGACCGTCAGCGGCAGCGTGCCGCAGCGATAGTGCAGCACCTGCGCCTCATCCTGCTGCTTGCCGGCCAGCCCGCAGCCGGTCAACAGAAGCGCGATCGTTAACGTCAGGCTCTTTTTCATGTTTTTTCTCTCATTGCGATATTTACAGCGGCGGACGGTTGGCGGGATAGATCGCCCCCAGGATAGTTGCTTCGCGCGCGCCGGTGACCGAAGGCAGATTGCCGGGCAGCCCGGACAGCGTGCGCCAGGCGAGCCAGGCAAACGCCAGCCCTTCCATATCGTCGCCGTTAATGCCCACCTCGTCGGTCGTCAACACTTCCGTGCCGGCCAGCTGCGCCGCCAGCCGCGCCATCAGCAGCGGATTACGCGCGCCGCCACCGCACACCAGCAGTCGATCGCAGCCGCCGCTCAGCAGCACCTGCTCGCTGATGGTCACCGCCGTCAGCTCCAGCAGCGTCGCCTGCACATCCTGCGGCGCCAGGCCAGGAAAGCGGCGCAGCTGTTGTTCCACCCAACCGAAATTAAAATATTCCCTGCCGGTACTTTTCGGCGCCGGCAAAGCGAACCAGGCGTCGCTCAGCATCTGCTTCAGCAGCGGCAGGATGACGGTGCCGCTGGCGGCCCAGGCGCCGTCCTTGTCATAGGGCTGCCCGCGATGGCGCCAGATCCAGGCGTCCATCAGCATATTGCCGGGACCGGTGTCGTAACCGCCTGGCGCCCTGCCGGGGATCAGCAGCGAGAGATTGGCGATGCCGCCGATATTCAGCACCATGCGCCGCTCCTGCGGGTGCATCAGCAGCGCCTGATGAAAAGCGGGCACCAGCGGCGCCCCCTGTCCGCCCAGCGCCATATCGCGTCGACGAAAATCGCCCACGACCGTCACGCCGGTCGCGGCGGCTATCTGATTATTGTCGCCGATCTGCATGGTACAGGGCGCCTCGCCCCAGGGCTCATGCCAGACGGTCTGCCCGTGGCAGCCGATAGCGGTGATATCCTCTGCGCTCAGGTTTTGCTGCTTCATCAACGTCAGCACCGCCTCGGCGAACAGGCGCCCCAGGCGCGTGTCCAGCTGCCCCAGCTGCGACAACGTCAGGCTCTGTCCCTGATTGATTGCCAGCAGTTCCTGGCGCAGTGCCTGCGGCACCGGATGGCAGTAGCTGGCCTGCTGCGCCACCATGCGATCGTCAATCGCCGCCAACACCACATCCACGCCATCCAGGCTGGTGCCGGACATCACGCCAATATAGCGTCCCGATTTCATTGTCTTACCTTACTTCCTTAATGGAAGAGCATTCAGATTATTTTCAGCCTGGCAAAAAAGACCCGTTAATTCTATGATTAATTGTTAGTTTTCATAGACAGCTCGACGCTTTTACACTCAGGGAGTATTTTTTCCTGGCATTATTGAATTTTTGTTTATACATCGCGGTCTATGCTCAGCCATCGTTTGGTTCGCAGGAGAGCGAGACAGACGAAGGTTATGCCATATAATGAATTATCTATGGCTGCCTTTTCGATGCAGCCGACAGTCATGAAAGGAGTTTTATATGATTAAGCGTTTATGTGTCGTGGCGCTGGCTGGCATCACGCTGGCAGGCTGTACCAATACGGATACGCTTTCCGGCGACGTATACAGCGCCAACGAAGCCAAGCAGGTGCAGAGCGTAAGCTACGGTACGCTGGTTTCCGTACGTCCGGTAAAAATCCAGGGCGGAGATGAGAATAACGTGATCGGCGCTATCGGCGGCACGGGCCGCAGTCTGGCGACGGCGGGCGGCGCGGTGCTTGGCGGCGTAGCGGGCCAGGGCGTTCAGGGCGCGATGAATAAAACGGACGGCGTAGAACTGGAGATCCGTAAGGACGACGGCAACACCATTCTCGTGGTGCAGAAGCAGGCAGCCAGCCGCTACTCCGTCGGTCAACGCGTAATGCTGGCGTCAAATGGCAGCCAGGTAACCGTTTCTCCCCGTTAATCTTAGCTGTCTGGCTTGAAAAACCGACGCCGCGCGTCGGTTTTTTTATGGCGGCTATTCGCTCTTTTTCTGCAGTTCGACAATATTTTTTTCCGCGCGATCAGCGTAATTAACTGATCCACTTCCCGTTTTGAGATGCCCGCCAGGATATCGTCGCGCGTCGCGTCAATGACATGTTCGACCTGCTGGATAATGGGTTCCGCCGCTTTGGTCAGCTTGATGCGTTTCGCCCGCCGGTCGTTAGCGCAGGTGCAGCGGACAATCAGCCCTTTCTCTTCGAGTTGGTCGAGCGTGCGCACCAGAGAAGGCTGTTCAATGCCGATAGCTTTAGCCAGCTGAATCTGTGACTGATGAGGAGGCAACTGATGGATGTTATGCAGAGTGACCCAGTGCGTCTGTGTAAGTTCCAGCGGTTTAAGTCGTTGATCGATTAGCGCACGCCAGATGCGCACTAAACGTGCCAAATCCGTTCCTAATGGCGTATCCAATTTCATCTCCTTATAATTAGCTTGCTAGCAATCAAGCATGATTTTAGCCTATTTTGCGAGTTTACAATGCAAAATACAAATTCAGCACGCCCTGCTAAAGGCCGTTATTCCTGATGATTGACGCCCTGCAATCGGGCGGCAGCGGCGGTTTCTTCTCCTTTCACTCCCCGCTTCTACGCACTTCTCTGATTTTCTTCCTTACGTCCAGAAACGGCATAAACCGCCTTCGCCACGACCATCATCTCCGACATGCGCATGACAACAATGGGCATCGTCTTAAAGCGCAACGCCGTGCCCCGCTCATCTCACTGCCCGCCAGTGGTGCAACAGCGCAAAGAAAAGAGTAGCGTCGAGATGGTTGAAATATGCTGATAATAAACAAAGAATTGGCCTCATGCGGCAAAATATTATGCGCTGCGGTCGTCCCACTGTTATTTGTGCGAGAACGATCGCAACGCGAAGCGCCATTGCCCTATTTAATCACACCACAGGCGTAACGATCGCCGCCGCCGCCCAACGGTTTGGGATGGTCGCTGTGATTATCGCCGCCCATATGCACCATCAGCGCCCGGCCAGAAATCTCACTGATTTTTTTCAAACGCGGCGCCAGAACGGGATAGTCGGCACGGCCATCCTGTGTGACGTAGAGCGCCGGCAGATCGCCTAAGTGTCCTTCAGCCCAGGGGCCAAGATGCTTACCGCTGTTTTGCGGATCGAAGTGCCCGCCCGCCGCGCCGCCCGGTACGGTTTTTCCGTCGGTGACAGCAGGTTCGCAGCTGCCGTTCGCATGGACATGGAAGCCATGAATGCCCGCCGGCAGATGGGAGAGCGCTGGCGTAAAGGTCAGCCCATACGCGGTTTCATCGATTTTGACCGTTCCCACCGATTCGCCGATGCCTTCTTTGGTCAGGTTATGTAACGTGACCTCCTGGCTCGCCGCCTGCGCATAGCCAGCTATCAGCAGCGTCAGCGCCGCTAAACCGTAGTGTTTCATCCAGCCTCCTGAGGTATGTCGGGGTTCTACCTAAAGCCTGGACGGATTTTCACATTTGATCGAACGGCGGCGTTTTTTTTGCGTTTCTTTACGGCACGTCGTAGCCCAGCGCCGCTTTGCGAATGCGAAACCACTGCTGACGATTCAGCTGAAGCGACAGCGCATCCAGCGCGGCGCGCACGCGTTCGATTTTACCGGAGCCGATAATCGGCAGCGGCGCCGACGGTAAACGCATTACCCAGGCATAAACCACCTGCTCTATCGAGGCGGCGCCCGTCTCTTCGGCGATCGCGCGCAGTTCAGCGCGCAGTGGCGAGAAACGCTCCGCGCTGAACAGCTGGCCACCGCCCAGGCAGGACCAGGCCATCGGTTTAATGCGCAGCTGTTGACACTGATCGAGCGTGCCGTCCAGCAGCGTGTCCTGACGCAGCGGCGAAATCTCCACCTGGTTGGTGGCGAGCGTAAACGGCAGCCTTGACTGTAACAGCGCAAACTGCGCCGGCGTAAAGTTAGAGACGCCGAAATGTCGCACCTTGCCGCTCTGATGCAGCGCGGTAAAGGCTTCCGCCACCTCATCCGCATCCATCAGCGGATCGGGGCGGTGGATCAGCAGCAGATCGAGATAGTCGGTACCGAAGTGCCGCAGGGAATTTTCCGCGCTGCGGATGATATGCGCGCCATCGGTAATATAGTGACCAAGCGCGTTTTCCGGTTTGGCGGTGGTGGCGATGCCGCACTTGGTGACCAGCTCCATACGCGCGCGCAGCGCAGGGGCCAGCCGCAACGCGGCGCCGAAGGCGGCTTCACATTGGTAGTCGCCATAAATATCCGCATGATCGACGGTGGTGACGCCCAGATCAAGATGCTGTTCAATAAAGCCCACCAGCTGCTGCGGCGCCATCTGCCATTCCATTAGCCGCCAGTAGCCCATCACCATACGGGAGAATTCCGGGCCCTGGGGCGCAATACGTACGCGTTCAATCATTTTATTTACCTTTGCAGCTCAGTGTCAGGAACGGCAGTATACGCCGACGCCAGGGAAAAAAAGCGGGAAATATCAAAAGAGTGACGGCTGTTGCGGTTCTTCCGGCTGCGGCGCTTTCTCGCTGCGGCGCTGGCGCAGGTAGCGCTGGCGACAGAGCCTCAGCACTTCACGCTTGTGCGCGTCGCTATAGCTCATCCAGTTGAAGCGTTCTTCGCGGGTGCGTAAACAGCCACGGCAGTAACCGCGCTCGTCTGACTGACAGATGCCCCGGCACGGGCTTGGCACCGGGAAAAATTCAAGTTGCTCAGCCACATCGCCTCCTGTTTAAACCGCATCTTTTATTGAAGACAGCATCCGCCCTGTACGCAAGTTTAACGTCTAAAAATCGTTCAGCGCGCACAAACGGCGTTTAATCGCAGCTTAACCAAACGGTTAGCGATTCCTTTATTGGCGTCGGGTTAAGGTTTCGCTAAGGTTTTTCAGCTAAGCTACAAAGAAATCCTTTAATTTTAATTAATTATGCAACGACTGAAAAAAATACGCTGTAGTGAATCCCTGTTTCTGACCGGCTGCGCGCTGTTTTTCACCTTTATTCTAAACGGCATGTTTATCGTACGCGCCGCCGAACGAACGCCGCTGAGCCATCTACATGATTATCTGTTTATCGCCACGATTCCGCTGGTGCTGTTTTGCGCCTTTATGCTGGTGTTTAATCTGCTGGTGTTGCCGTGGATAGGTAAGCCGCTGTTAATTATTTTGCTACTGTGCGGCGCGGGGGCGAACTATTTTATGTACAGTTTCGGCACCGTTATCGACACCAATATGGTGCAAAACGTTTTCGAAACGGACCTGCAAGAGGCGACCGCCCTGCTCAGCCCTCGCTATATACTGTGGATGCTGTTGATGGGCGTACTGCCTTCCCTCATCATTCTTATGGTAAGCGTCAGGCAGACGCGTCCCTGGTGGTTTGCGCTGGCGATGCGCGCGCTGTGGTGCATCGGCTCCCTGCTGATGATTCTGCTGATAGCGGCGCTGATGTATAAGGATTACGCCTCGCTGTTCCGTAATAACAAAGGCCTGGTGAAAATGGTGACGCCGCCCAACGTGGTCAGCGGAGTCATTCACTATGTCGATAACCGCTGGCTGCAGGGCAGTAAAGAGCTGGTGCGTATCGGGCAGGATGCGCAAAAGGGCCCGCTGATTAAGGCGGCGCAGAAAAAAACGCTGGTGGTGTTTGTGCTGGGCGAAACGGCGCGCGCGGAAAATTTCTCTCTCGGCGGCTATGCGCGCGAGACCAACCCGAAGCTGAAGCAGCAGCAGGTGATCTACTATCAGCACGCCACGTCCTGCGGGACCGAAACGGCGGTTTCCGTGCCCTGCATGTTCTCAGGCATGACGCGCGCCGATTATGACGCGAATCTGGCGCGCCATCAGGAAGGGTTAATGGATGTGCTGGCGCATGCCGGCGTCAATGTGATGTGGCGTGAAAACGATGGCGGCTGTAAAGGCGCCTGTAACCGTATTCCGCACACCGATATGACGCAGTGGAAGCTGAAAGAGTATTGTCAGAGCGACTACTGTCTGGATGACGTGCTGCTGCACCGTCTGTCAAACTACATCGACAGCGTGAAGGATGATTCGGTGATTGTGCTGCATCAGATGGGCAGCCATGGCCCCGCTTACTATCGGCGCTATCCGCCGGCGATGCGTCAGTTTACGCCGACCTGCGACAGCAACCAGATTCAGGATTGCGATCATCAGGCGCTGGTCAACACCTATGATAATACGCTGCTCTATACCGATTCGATGGTGAGCGACACGATTGATCTGCTGAAACGCTATAGCGATCGCTTTAACGTAGCGCTGATCTATCTCTCCGATCACGGCGAATCGCTGGGCGAGCGCGGCATGTATCTGCACGGCGCGCCCTGGCTGTTTGCGCCGAGCCAGCAGACGCATATACCGTTCCTGATGTGGCTTTCACACCTTCGGCGTTAACGAGAGCTGTATGCGCCAGCGCGCGCAGCAGGATGAGGTGTCGCAGGATAACGTGTTCCATACTCTGCTGGGCATGATGAATATCCAGACCTCGGTCTATAAGCCAGGCCTTGACCTGTTGAAACGCTGCCAGGCGCATTAGGGTTGCATTAGACCAACTGGTCTATTACCCTGAGGGACATGAATAAAACGACACGACATGATACCCGCGAACAGCTGCTCGCCACCGGCGAGCAGCTTTGTTTACAGCGCGGCTTTACCGGCATGGGCCTGAGCGAGCTGTTAAGTCAGGCGGGCGTGCCGAAAGGATCGTTTTATCACTATTTTCGTTCGAAGGAAGCCTTTGGCGTGGCGATGCTGGAGCGTTACTTCAGTAGCGTAAGCCACGCGATGCAGAGCTGGTTTGATGATCGGCCGTCGGCGCCGCGCCAGAAGCTACTGGACTATTACCAGCAGGCGGAGCAGCGCTTTCGCGCGACGGGCCATATCGAAAACTGTCTGGCCGTAAAAATCTCTGCGGAAGTCTGCGATCTCTCAGAGGAGATGAGACTAACGCTGGCGCATGGCGCCGCCGCGCAGATAGCGATTCTAACGAGCACGCTGCGCCAGGCCGCTGCGCAGGGCGAGCTTCAGCCAGGCTGGACGCCGGAGGTAATGGCTCAAACGCTCTACTCGCTCTGGCTGGGCGCCAGCTTGCAAAGCAAAATCCGTCGCGACGGCAGCGCGTTAACCCAGGCGCTACAGGCAATTTTGCAGCTGTTGGCGGCGCGTTAAATAAAAACGCCCATTTCAAGTCGACTGGTCTACTCAACCTGGCGGCAGTGCCGTTGCAAATCGGCGGCTATACTAAGCTTTTTTGACCGTCATCGGATGATGACACCCTTTTGGAGAATATTATGCGCTTACTTCACACTATGCTGCGCGTTGGCGATATGCAGCGCTCCCTCGATTTTTATACGCGTGTTCTCGGCATGCGTCTGCTGCGTGAAAGCGAAAACCAGGAGTACAAATACAGCCTGGCGTTTGTAGGTTATACCGACGAAAGCGAAGGCGCGGTCATCGAACTGACCTACAACTGGGGCGTGGATAAGTACGACCTCGGCAACGCTTACGGCCATATCGCGCTGGGCGTGGACGATGTTGCGGCGACCTGCGAAAAAATTCGCCAGGCGGGCGGCAACGTGACGCGTGAAGCGGGCCCTGTAAAAGGCGGCACCACCGTTATCGCTTTCGTGGAAGACCCGGACGGCTACAAAATCGAGCTGATTGAAAACAAGCAGGCCGGACAAGGCCTCGGCCACTAAGTTTCAGGGCGCCTGCGGGCGCCCTTCTTTTTTGCGCTGCTGCAAGCGGCGACGAAATTTGCCATAATGCGCGCTGCATTTTTTCGCCAATGAGATCCTGATGTCTGAACCGAAACAACTGAACGCCTTATCCGACCGCTTTCGCGGCTTTTATCCGGTGGTGATTGATGTGGAAACCGCCGGGTTCAATGCGAAGACCGATGCGCTGCTGGAAATCGCCGCCGTCACGTTGAAAATGGATGAAGAAGGCTGGCTGCAGCTTGACCAGACCCTGCATTTTCACGTCGAGCCTTTCGAAGGCGCGGTTCTGCAACCGGAGGCGCTGGCGTTCAACGGCATCGATCCCCATAATCCCCTGCGCGGCGCCGTCAGCGAATATGACGCGCTGCATGAAATTTTTAAGCAGGTGCGCAAAGGGCTGAAGGATCGCGGCTGCAATCGCGCCATTATGGTGGCGCATAATGCCAACTTCGATCACAGCTTTATGATGGCCGCCGCCGAACGCGCTGGTCTGAAGCGTAACCCGTTTCACCCCTTCGCCACTTTCGACACCGCGGCGCTTAGCGGCCTGGTCGTCGGCCAGACGGTGCTGGCGAAAGCCTGTAAAGCGGCCGGCATCGCCTTTGACGCCAGTCAGGCGCACTCTGCGCTTTACGATACCGAGCGCACCGCAGAACTTTTTTGCGAGCTGGTGAACCGCTGGAAACGTTTAGGCGGCTGGCCGCCGCTGCCGGTAGAAGATGAGGAGCCGGTCGAAGAAGCGCTGAAGCTGGAGGAGTAGCCGCCGCACGCCAGTAAAAAAGGGCGCCGATGCGCCCTTTTATTTTTTAGCAGCTGGCTAAAACTTATTCCGCCGCTTTATATTTTTCCGCCGTCTCTTTGATCAGCGTTTGCAGCTCGCCGCGCTGGAACATTTCGACAACGATATCGCAGCCGCCGACCAGTTCGCCATCCACCCACAACTGCGGGAAGGTCGGCCAGTTGGCATATTTAGGCAGTTCAGCGCGGATATCCGGGTTTTGCAGGATATCCACATAGGCGAAGCGCTCGCCGCAGGCAGAGAGAGCCTGAACCGTCTGAGCAGAAAAACCACAGCTTGGCAGCTTCGGCGAGCCTTTCATGTACAGCAGGATCGGGTTTTCTGCGATCTGGCGCTGAATTTTTTCAACAGTACTCATAATTGCCTTCCTTAAATAGCTTGCTTCGTGTCTATTGATTGTAGCGACTGTAGCGGGTCACTGAAAACGACATTTTCTGTAGGGATAAATGATTTAGCGCATTATGCCAAATGCTGCTGATAAAATAACGTCCGCTTCTTCATCATTACGCCCGGCGATTAATAAATAGTAATAATTCTGTCGAGATAAGCGCCTGTTTCGGTTTATTTTTACATCTTTATGCAATTAAAGGCCATTCAATTGCAAAAGGCTTTATCTTTTCGGAAAAAGTTAGATTAGAATCGGCCTTCAGGGGTCTGCCTTATGGCAGAAATAGGATCAACTTCGCGCCGTTATCGCGCTATTACTGTAACCACACTATGCGTTTATTGATTACGCTTTTTATGCTGGCTTTTGCTCAGCTGTTCTTTAACGTTGCGCAGGCCTCTCCGCAGGCGCCGGTTAAGGCCAGTCAGCATAAGATTGATAAGAAAAGCGCCCGTGAAGATGAACGGCGCAAGCGTCGCCCCTTAAAAACCACCAGTAAAAAAACGCGTACGGCGACGGCGGAAAAAAGCAAAGTCAAAAAGAAAGGCAAAACGGCAACCGTCGCGGTATCCCCAGCGTTAACCACGAAAAAAGGCCGCTCACCGGTTAAAACGGCAAAAGAGAACAGCGCAAAGAAAAAAAGTATGGCCAGGACGGCGAAGGCGCGCTATGGCCATCAGCGCGGCGATAAAAAGCAGACCAAGGCCCGTGGCCCGCTCGAAATGAGTAAGGCGCACCGCGAGCGTTATCAGAAAGCGCGTGAAACGGCGATGAACAAGCTGATGGGTCAGCTGGGCAAACCTTACCTGTGGGGCGGCACCTCGCCTCACACCGGCTTCGACTGCAGCGGTCTGGTCTGGTACGCCTATAAGGATGTGGTGAAATTTAAAATTCCCCGCACCGCCAATGAGATGTATCACTTGCGTGACGCCGCGCCGGTCAACCGTCAGTCGCTGGAAAAAGGCGATCTGGTCTTTTTCCGCATTAATAACCGCGGCGCCGCCGATCACGTTGGCGTTTATCTTGGCAACGGTCGTTTTATTCAGTCGCCGCGCACCGGTAAAGATATTCAAATCAGCCAGCTCAGCGATGATTACTGGGAGCGCCATTATGTCGGCGCGCGTCGCGTAATGACGCCAAAAACCATCCGCTAAGCGCGTTGCGCAACAAAAAAGCCTGTCTTGCGACAGGCTTTTTTTATACGCATCATCCGATCAATGCATGACAGCGGTTAAGCTGAAAGCGATGATCATCAGCAATGCTGCGACAGTGGTGCTTAACGACAGCTTTAAATCGGTGCTCACCCGGCCTCTCCTTTAACCACACAAACAATAACGGTATAGATTTTCCCATACTCACCGGTAAAAATCTCGTTTTCTTTGCGTCAGCTTGATAGAATCCCCGCCTTGCGTTGCGCAACACCGGCAAACCGTCGCTGTTGGCCCTTTTTTAAAGACGTCCCGCCTGCCAGACGTATCTCAGCCAGCACAATGACAATGGATAAGCACGCTGAAGCAGGCCGCGAGGACGCAAACGTTTAACATTAGCCTTATCAAACCCTTATGATAAGCGCAGGAGTATCTTTTTAATGGCAACAATCAAAGATGTCGCGAAGCGTGCCGGCGTGTCTACGACGACGGTGTCACACGTCATCAATAAAACCCGCTTTGTCGCGGAAGAGACGCGCGAGGCGGTGTGGGCGGCCATCAAAGAACTACACTATTCGCCCAGCGCGGTCGCGCGCAGCCTGAAGGTGAACCACACCAAGTCGATCGGCCTGCTGGCGACCTCCAGCGAAGCGCCCTATTTTGCGGAAATCATCGAAGCGGTGGAAACGCGCTGCTTCGCCCGCGGCTATACCCTGATTCTGGGCAACGCCCATAACGATCTGCAAAAGCAGCAGGCATATCTGTCGATGATGGCGCAAAAGCGCGTCGACGGTCTGCTGGTAATGTGTTCTGAATATCCTGAAGCGCTGCTGAAGATGCTTGAGGAGAACCGCAATATCCCGATGGTGGTGATGGACTGGGGCGAGTCGCGCGGCGACTTTACCGATACCGTGCTGGATAACGCTTTTGAAGGCGGCTACATCGCAGGCCGCTATCTGATTGAACGCGGCCATCGCGATATCGGCGTGATTCCCGGACAGATGGAGCGCAACACCGGCGGCGGCCGTCTTGCCGGCTTTATGAAGGCGCTGAACGAGGCGAATATACCGGTGCGCGAAGAGTGGATCGTGCAGGGCGATTTCGAGCCGGAGTCGGGCTACCGCGCCATGCAGCAGATCCTGGCGCAGAAGCAACGCCCTACCGCCGTCTTCTGCGGCGGCGACATTATGGCGATGGGCGCTATTTGTGCGGCGGATGAGATGGGCCTGCGCGTGCCGCAGGATATTTCGGTGATCGGTTATGATAACGTGCGCAACGCGCGCTATTTTACGCCAGCGCTGACAACCGTTCATCAGCCGAAAGAGCAACTAGGCGAAACCGCCTTCGATATGCTGCTGGATCGCATTATCAATAAGCGCGAAGAATCGCAAACGATTGAGGTGCATCCGACGCTTATTGAACGCCGCTCGGTGGCTGACGGCCCGTTCCGCGACTATCGTCGTTAATGCTTTACGTCATCGCGGCTTATCCCTGCCGCGACCTTTGCCTTGCCGCTCAGGATAATGCGCTATCCTGAGTGCTCTCTTCCTCACGCAGCCACTCCCGATTCAGCGTCTCCGTATCGCCCAGATAATCCAGCAGCCAGCTCAGCGCCGGCGAACCGCTCTGTTCCGACCAGCTGACGCAGCAGTGGCTGTCGGGAAAAGGCACCGGCAGCGGCAACTCCGTCAGTTCCTGCGTCGCCAGCAGCGGCGCGGCGAAATGGCCGGGCACCATGCCAACGCAGAGACCGGCGCGCAGGCAGTCGAAAGCGCTCTCCCAGTCAGGCACCACCAGCCGTCGCTGATTATCCAGTGTCCAGGTGGTGCGGCGCGGCAGCGCGCGCGAGGTATCCTCCAGCACCAGTGAAGGCCAGGGACGGATATCATCATCCTGCAGGCCGCCGGTCGCTGCGGCCAGCGGATGGCTGGCGTTAACCACGCAGCGCCAGTTGAGCGCGCCCATATCACGGAAGGCGAAGCGGCCGCCGACGGGGATAGCCTGCGTCGCGCCGATTGCCACATCGACACGCCCGTCCGCCAGCGCGTCCCAGACGCCGTTAAACACCTCCGGGGTGATTAACAGTTCCATATCGGGAAAATGGCGATAAAAATCGAGCACCAGCTGACGCGTGCGCTGCGGTTTTACAATGCGATCGACGGCGATGCTCAGCTGGCCGCGCCAGCCGTTCGCCACCTGCTGACACTGCCGACGCGTGGCGAGCATTTTTTTGATAACAGCGCGGCCTTCACGAATAAAAAGCTCGCCCGCCTCGGTTAATACCACATCGCGATGACGACGTTCAAACAGCGGCACCGCCAGCCAGGACTCCAGCTGGCGCACGGTATAGCTGATGGCGGAAGGCACGCGATGCAGCTCCGCGGCGGCAGCGGAAAAGCTGCCGGTGCGGGCGACGGCGTCGACCACTTCAAGGGCATGTTCTGACCACATTTTTTGCCTGCAAAAATTTTGAAATCAACCGGCAAATTTTAGCGTTTCACATTCAGAAAAACATCCTTTACCCTCGCGCCGTCTGTTCACCTGCTAATTAATGAGAAAGAGATGTCTGGTTCAAAAGGATTTATGCTTTATCTGGCGCTGCTCAGTACGCTGGGTTTTCTCGCCACTGATATGTATCTGCCGGCGTTCACCGCCATGCAGGAAAGCTTCCACACCTCCGCAGGCGTCATCAGCGCCAGCCTGACGGTATTTCTTGGCGGCTTCGCCTGCGCGCAGCTGATATGGGGCCCCCTTTCCGACCGCTTCGGCCGTAAGCCGGTCCTGCTGTTCGGCCTGGCGCTGTTTGCCCTCGGCTGTGCGGGCATGCTGTGGGCGAATGAGACCTGGCAGATGTTGACCTTGCGCTTTATCCAGGCGGTGGGCGTCTGTTCCGCCACGGTAAGCTGGCAGGCGCTGGTGGTCGATCGCTATCGCGGCGCGCAGGCTAACCGCGTGTTCGCCACCATTATGCCGCTGGTCGCGCTTTCTCCGGCGCTGGCGCCGTTGCTGGGCGCCTGGGTGCTGAGCCACTTTTCATGGCGGGCTATTTTCCTGACGCTGCTGCTGGTGACCCTGCCACTACTGTTCGCTACAGCCAGGCTGAAAAAAGCGCCGGCGGCGGCCGCGCACGATTCGCGTCCGCGCGCCGGCTTTTTCACCATGCTGACCTCGCGCGTCTACGGCGGCAACGTACTGATCTATGCCGCCTGCTCCGCCAGCTTTTTCGCCTGGCTGACCGGCTCACCCTTTATCCTGCACGATCTCGGTTTAAGTCCGGCGGATATTGGCCTGAGCTATATGCCGCAAACCGTCGCTTTTCTGGCGGGCGGATTCGGCTGTCGCACCGCGTTGCAGCGTCGCAGCGGCAGGACGCTGTTGCCTGCGCTGCTGATCTTCTATGCAATCAGCGTCGTGTCGCTGTTTATGGTGGCGATGAGCGGAAAAGCGACGCTGTGGGGCCTGCTGGCGCCGTTCTGCGGCATGGCGCTGGCCAACGGCGCCATTTACCCTATTGTGGTGGCGAACGCGCTGCTGCCGTTCCCGCAGGATACCGGCAAGGCCGCCGCGCTGCAGAACTGCCTGCAACTGGGCCTCTGCTTTTTCGCCAGCCTGGCCGTTTCCGGCTGGCTCAGCCATCCGTTGCTGACCACCAGCGCAGTGATGCTGTTTACCGTACTGCTTGCCGTGCTGGGCTATTTTCTGCAGCTGACGCGCGAGGCGCAGACGGAATCAGAAAACGCGGCCTGAACGCATACACCTGTGCGCCACCGCGCGCAGTGATTGGTTAGCACACTAACTGTTAGCCGTTGTATATTCCCTGCCGTGAGCATATACTCCTTGCAAGGCAGTTACTTATAATAACCAGTGCGTTTTTCCGGTCGGGTCGGTCCGCTTTATTACGGGCCCGTCTGACCGGCCTGTTCATTCAGTTTCAATCCTCTGTTAAACGTCGGATATCTGGCACACGGTTTTCCGTGAGATTTCTCACAACCCTGTAGAAATTGACTATTCTGTTTCTCAGGTTCGTATCACACAGGTGATGGAGAAGCTATGAGTTCATCGTGCATAGAAGAAGTGAACCTGGAGGAAAACCATTGGTATCGTATCGCCCATGAGATGTTGGAAGTGGCTGATATCGAAGTCAATGGCAATCGCCCCTGGGATATTCAGGTGAAAAACCCTGACTTTTTTAAACGCGTCTTACAGGAGGGATCCCTCGGTCTGGGCGAGAGTTACATGGATGGCTGGTGGGAATGCGACCGGCTTGATATGTTTTTTCATCGCGTGCTGAAGCACAAACTGGATCAACAGCTCCCTCATCATTTCAAAGATACTTTACGCATCGCCGCCGCGCGTCTGACTAATCTGCAGTCAAAAAAACGCGCCTGGATGGTAGGCAAAGAGCATTACGATTTAGGCAACGATCTTTTTTCGCTTATGCTTGATCCCTTCATGCAATATTCCTGCGCCTATTGGAAAGAAGCAGGCACGCTGGAAGACGCGCAACAGGCTAAGCTAAAAATGATTTGCGAAAAGCTGCAGCTGAAGCCGGGTATGCGTCTGCTTGATATCGGCTGCGGTTGGGGCGGCCTTGCGGAGTTCGCCGCACGTCATTACGGCGTAACGGTGGATGGCGTCACCATCTCCGCGGAACAGCAAAAAATGGCGCAGCAGCGCTGCGAAGGGCTGGACGTCAATATTTTGTTGCAGGATTACCGCGACCTGAACGATCAGTATGACCGTATCGTTTCGGTAGGCATGTTCGAGCACGTCGGCCCTAAAAACTACGCCACCTATTTCGACGTGGTCGACCGCAACCTCAAGCCTGACGGCCTGTTCCTGCTGCATACCATCGGCGCGATAAAAACCGATATGAACGTCGATCCCTGGATCGATAAATATATTTTCCCCAACGGCTGCCTGCCGTCGGTGCGCCATATCGCCGTAGCCAGCGAACCTCACTTTATTATGGAAGACTGGCACAATTTCGGCGCCGATTACGATACGACGCTGATGGCGTGGTATGAGCGTTTTCTACAGGCCTGGCCGCAGCTGGAAGCGAAATATGGCGAGCGCTTTAAGCGTATGTTCACCTATTATCTGAACGCCTGTGCCGGGGCCTTCCGCGCGCGCGATATTCAGCTCTGGCAGGTGGTCTTTAGCCGTGGCGTGGAAGGCGGCCTGCGCGTGCCGCACTAATTGCCAGCCTCTGCGCAATGCATAAAAAAACAGGCAATCCGATTGCCTGTTTTTTTTTTCGTCTGGCGTTACGCGTCCGCGTCGGTGGCGTCGTCAGCCCTACTCGCAGCCTGGGCCGCTTCGCGCTGCGCCAGTACGCGTTCAACGGTATCGACAATCGCCTGGGTATGCGGATCGATCTCAATATTGACGCGATGTCCCAGCTTTTTCGCGCCGAGCGTAGTGCGCGCCAGCGTTTCGGGAATTAAATGTACGCAGAATTTGGTTTTCGTCACGTCGCCGACGGTCAGGCTGATGCCGTCAATGCCGATAAAACCTTTATGCAGGATATATTTCAACAGCGAGCTGTCCTGCGGCTTAAACCAGATTTCACGGTTATTTTCCGCGTTTATTATCTTACAGATCTCCGCGGTGGTCATAATATGGCCGGACATTAAATGTCCGCCGATTTCATCGCTGAATTTCGCCGCGCGTTCAATATTCACCACGTCGCCCGGCTGCAAATCGCCAAGATTAGTAATGCGCAGCGTCTCTTTTACCAGATCGAAACTGACGCGGTCGCCGTTAATTTCCGTTACGGTCAGGCAGCAGCCGTTATGCGCCACCGATGCGCCCAGCTCCAGGCCCGGCAATAACGCTGGCGGCATTTTAACGATATGGGTGCGAAAGTTGGTTTTCTCTTCAATGGCGACCACTTCTGCGGTGCCCTGCACAATTCCGGTAAACATAAGTTAGCCTCAGTCTGTTTTTGCTGATATTAACATACTCTCCGTTGCAGACCAGGCAAGCTAACAGATGAAGAGCCCGCGGTGGGGAGCTATAAAATGCGGTTTCTTTGCGGCCGCGTTGCCGCTATGATCTTTCGCCAGCAACAAGCGTCTCTTCTACTCTTTATTATCCTGCCCGTCAGGGCGAACGCTTATTCATTCTTATAACCATAAAAAGGTGTTTACGTGCAGAAGTATCTGACAGAAGCGCGGCAGCTCTTAGCGCTGGCTATTCCCGTTATCCTGGCGCAGGTTGCGCAAACGGCGATGGGCTTTGTTGATACCATTATGGCCGGCGCGGTGAGCGCCACGGATATGGCAGCCGTCGCAGTGGGCACCTCGGTGTGGCTGCCCGCAATTTTATTCGGCCACGGTTTGATACTGGCGCTGACGCCGGTGGTGGCGCAGCTCAACGGCTCCGGGCGGCGCGATCGCATCGCCCGGCAGGTGCGTCAGGCTTACTGGCTTGCCGCGCTGGTGGCGGTGCTGATTATGGCGGTGCTGTGGAACGCCGGCTATATGATCCGCGCCATGCACAATATCGATCCGGCGCTGACCGATAAAGCGGTCGGCTATCTGCGCGCGCTGTTATGGGGCGCGCCAGGCTATCTCTTTTTTCAGGTGGCGCGCAATCAGTGCGAAGGCCTGTCAAAAACCAAACCCGGCATGGTGATGGGCTTTATCGGTCTGCTGGTCAATATTCCGGTTAACTACATCTTTATCTATGGCCATTTCGGCATGCCGGCGCTGGGCGGCGTCGGCTGCGGCGTGGCGACAGCGTCGGTCTACTGGGTGATGTTTATCGTGATGCGCCTGTGGATCAAACGGGCGCGTTCGATGCGCGACATCACCTTGCCGGGCTACTTCAGCGCGCCCGACTGGACGGTGCTTAAGCGCCTGACGCTGCTCGGCCTGCCGGTAGCGCTGGCGCTCTTTTTCGAAGTGACGCTGTTCGCCGTCGTCGCCCTGCTGGTGTCGCCGCTGGGCATCGTCGACGTCGCCGGTCACCAGATCGCGCTGAACTTCAGTTCGCTGATGTTCGTACTGCCGCTGTCGCTCGGCGTGGCGACCACCATTCGGGTCGGCTTTCGCCTCGGCCAGAGATCGGTGGAGGCGGCGAAGGTCGCCGCCTGGACCGGTCAGGGCGTCGGGATTATGATGGCGGCCTGCACTGCGCTGTTTACCGTCACCTTCCGCGAGCAGATCGCCCTGCTTTACAACGATAACCCGCAGGTGGTCGCGCTGGCGGCGCAACTGATGCTGCTGGCGGCGGTTTATCAGTTTTCCGATTCGATTCAGGTGATCGGCAGCGGCATTCTGCGCGGCTATAAAGATACCCGCTCGATTTTCTTCATTACCCTGGTCGCCTACTGGGTGATTGGCCTGCCGAGCGGCTATCTGCTGGCGTTAACCGACTGGCTGGTGCCGGCAATGGGGCCAGCCGGTTTCTGGTGCGGTTTTATTCTGGGGCTGACCTCCGCCGCCATAATGATGATCTGGCGTATACGTCGATTGCAAAGATTGCCGGCTGAGCGGATTCTGCAACACGCCTCGCGCTGAAGTTAAAGGCCCGCCGCGCTTAAAAAAACGGCGGGTCGCACAGATGCTGGGCAGTTGCGCAGAAATTTGCATGTTTCCACTTGCCAGCGGTGAACAGTGTCGCTAATATTCGTCCCCGCTGTCACCCAAGACGGCAGATGCGTTCTTAGCTCAGTTGGTTAGAGCACCACCTTGACATGGTGGGGGTCGATGGTTCGAGTCCATTAGAACGCACCACTCTCTTCTGTATCTCCTTACGTTTCGCTCCTTTAAATCCTTTTGTTTCTTGTGTCGTCGCTTACCACGCTTTTTTCTGCCAGGCGATGCCGAGGCCCGATTACTTGCCAGCCGACGTCGACACTCGCTTTTAAGACAAATACGCATCCGGCTCAGCCGCACCTTTTCCGCGTTTCGCCGCGCGTCAACGGCAAATGACGCCCCGCTGATAAAGTGCGCGCTGTCAGGGTCCCACCAACCTGCATCGTCTCTACGCGGTTGCGGCAACAGGCTTTTCCTTGATCTCGCCCCGCCTGTCTTTATGCTTTTTGATTGGTTTTCGTATACTTAGCGTCTATACTATGGCCGGTGTTTCACTTGAATGGTTTCAGCCAATTGACGTGCCCTTACCTACACTCACAACAGGTTGCGCAACTCGCCCCCGCGGGCCATGGAACATCACCGCACAACTTCCTCTGCACGCTTCATATCTGTCACCTATTCTTAGTTTGTATCGCAGTCCGCTCGCTGAGCATGAATATTTCCCCGGTGCGCCAGGCATCGACCTCAAACCTTTATCATCCATCACAACTTACAGATAACTTGTCATGAAAAAGACCAAGATCGTTTGTACTATCGGCCCTAAAACTGAATCCGAAGAGATGCTGACCAACCTGCTGGAAGCGGGCATGAACGTTATGCGTCTTAACTTTTCCCACGGCGATTACGAAGAACACGGTCGTCGTATCGCCAATATCCGCGCGGTTATGGAGAAAACCGGTCGTCAGGCGGCGATTCTGCTGGATACCAAAGGCCCTGAAATCCGCACCATGAAACTGGAAGGCGGCAATGACGTGTCGCTGAAAGCGGGTCAGACTTTTACCTTCACCACCGATCAGTCAGTGATCGGCAACAGCGAGCGCGTAGCGGTAACCTACGCAGGCTTCGCCGCCGACCTGAAAATCGGCAATACCGTACTGGTTGATGATGGCCTGATCGGTATGGAAGTGACCGAAGTCACCGAAAACAGCGTTGTCTGTAAGGTGCTGAACAACGGCGACCTGGGCGAAAACAAAGGCGTTAACCTGCCGGGCGTTTCCATCCAGCTGCCGGCGCTGGCGGAAAAAGACAAACGCGACCTGATTTTCGGTTGCGAGCAAGGCGTCGACTTCGTTGCCGCTTCCTTTATCCGTAAACGCTCTGACGTGCTGGAAATCCGTGAGCACCTGAAAAAGCACGGCGGCGAACACATTCAGATCATCTCTAAAATCGAGAACCAGGAAGGCCTCAACAACTTTGATGAGATCCTGGACGCCTCTGACGGCATCATGGTCGCCCGCGGCGACCTTGGCGTGGAAATCCCGGTAGAAGAAGTGATTTTCGCGCAGAAGATGATGATCAAGAAATGTAATAAAGCGCGTAAGGTGGTGATTACCGCCACTCAGATGCTGGATTCTATGATCAAAAACCCCCGCCCTACCCGCGCTGAAGCCGGCGACGTGGCGAACGCCATTCTGGACGGCACCGATGCGGTCATGCTCTCTGGCGAAAGCGCCAAAGGGAAATATCCGCTGGAGTCGGTCACCATTATGGCGACCATCTGCGAACGTACCGATCGCGTAATGAAATCCCGCATCGATTCGCTGAACGACAGCCGCAAGCTGCGGATCACCGAAGCGGTATGCCGCGGCGCGGTAGAGACCGCTGAGAAACTGGAAGCGCCGCTGATCGTCGTCGCCACCGAAGGCGGCAAATCGGCGAAGTCCGTACGTAAATATTTCCCGGACGCCACCATTCTGGCTCTGACTACCAATCAAATCACCGCGCGTCAGCTGCTGCTGAGCAAAGGCATTGAAGCGCGCGTCGTGAATGAAATCGCCTCTACCGACGATTTCTACCGTATTGGTAAAGAAATCGCGCTGGAAAGCGGCTATGCGCAAAAAGGCGACGTCGTAGTAATGGTTTCCGGCGCGCTGGTGCCAAGTGGTACGACAAATACCGCATCTGTTCATGTACTGTAAATAATTACAGCCATGATGAAAAAGCGCCTACGGGCGCTTTTTTTTATTTTGCGGTAAACGCAATCGCTAAAAATTCCAATTGAAAATAACGATAAAATCTGCCTTTCACCGAAGATAAAATCAATTAAATCTGCCTGTTTTCATTTATTTTTTCCCAATAAACGCCCCAACAGATGTTTCTTTGAGCGAACGAGCAAAATTAAGCATGTTCTCATCAAAAATTTATTCTCATACCAAAAAACTTTGTGTAATACTTGTAACGCTACATGGAGATTAACTCAATCTAGAGGGTATAAATAATGAATCGTACTAAACTGGTACTGGGCGCGGTAATTCTGGGTTCAACTCTGCTGGCTGGTTGCTCCAGCAACGCTAAAATCGACCAGCTGTCAAGCGACGTTCAGACTCTGAACGCTAAAGTTGACCAGCTGAGCAACGACGTGAACGCAATGCGTTCTGACGTTCAGGCTGCTAAAGATGACGCAGCTCGTGCTAACCAGCGTCTGGACAACCAGGCTCACTCTTACCGTAAGTAAGAGTTCTGGTAATAAAAATGGCGCCTGTCGGGCGCCATTTTTTTTGCTCATTTTTCTTTCCTGCTAATCTCTTCCGCTAAGACCTTCTTCCCTTCTCTTAATCCTTTTCAACCGTCTCGCTAAACGCGCCATTCAGCGTTCTCACGCTTTTTCCGGCTTCGCCTGAGTCACCCCAGCCTTTTGCTTCTCCGAAGGCGCTGCGTCACGCTGAGGCGCTTTTTCCGCGGTTTGCGTCTCGCCTCCGCTTACCGCCTCGCCCAGGTTAACCAAAATCGGCATGCCGGAGCGTCGTTTTAGCGCCGCCTCGATTAATGCGCTGTCGCTCTCTTTGCTTTTGATAAAGCGCTTCAGCGCGCCGGTCAACGGCAGCGGCATGGTTTGCGGATCGTCTTTCTCATTGCGCGACAGCGGCTGGTGTACTTCGATATAGCGTTTACCGTCGGGTTCGACGGCATATTTCACCGGCTGGTTGATAATCTGTACGCGCGTTCCCTTCGGCACGCTGCTGAACAGCGCTTCGATATCATCTGGCCGCAGACGAATACAGCCGGAACTGACGCGCATGCCGATGCCGAAATCAGCATTCGTGCCGTGGATCAAATAGTGGCCGCTGCCATACGCGAGGCGCATGGCAAACAACCCCATCGGATTATCCGGCCCGGCCGGCACCATTGGCGGCAGCGTGACGCCTTCTTTAGCATAACGCTTGCGAATATTCTCAGTCGGCGTCCAGGTTGGGTTAGGAATTTTCTGGCTGATACTGGTCACCATTGACGGCGTCATTGCGCCCAGCTGGCCAATTCCAACCGGATAGACAATCACCTTATTTTCCCCTTTCGGATAATAATAGAGGCGCAGCTCCGCCAGATTAACCACGATGCCCTCGCGTTTGGTATCGGGCAGCAGCATCTGCTGGGGAATAATCAATTCGCTACCCGCCTTCGGCAACCAGGGATCGGTACCGGGATTGGCTTCCAGCATATTCAGCAAGCCGATTTTGTAGCGTGCGGCGATAGCCTCCAGCGGCCGGTTATCGGCAGGCACAATCGTCGTGCTGTTTTCGCCGATCAGCCGGCTGTTTTCAGCAGGGAGCGGATATTCGGTCGCGCTCACCAGCAACGGCGCCAGCAGCGCGGCGCCTGTCAGTAAAAGGGCGAAGGGAAATGATACTTTCATGAAGGCTTCTCTCGTCGTCAGTAAAACGCACCCCGCTAACCGTAGCGGGGTGTGAGAGAAGTGTAGCTTAGCAGAGCGCCTGGGCGCGGGCGCGAATAGTGCGAATCATCGCTTCCAGTCCCTGAGAACGGGACGGCGTGAGGTGCTGGGTCAGCGCCAGCTGTTCAAACCAGGGACGGACGTCAAACTCGACGATCTGCTGCGGCGTCATCCCCTGATAGAGGCTAAATACCACTGCAATCAATCCTTTAACGATAGCGGCGTCGCTGTCGCCCTGTAACTGAATGGTGCCGTCCTCAGCCTGATCCATCACAATCCAGACCTGGCTCTGACAGCCGGAAACACTGTTTTGCGCCTGGCGGAAGGAATCGGACAATTCCGGCAGCTTTCCGCCCAGCTCAATCACATACAGATACTTTTCTTCCCAGTTGGCGCAGCGATTAAAGTTACGCACCAGCTTCTCTTTTTCTGGCAGTGTCGCCATTCCTTCCTCCCTTGCCAGCCGGACGGCGTTAGCCTCCCAGCAGGCGGTGTATACGTGTCAGCCCCGCAGCAAGCCGATCGGCCTCTTCCTCGCTATTATACATGGCGAAAGAGGCGCGGCACATGGCAGGTACGCCGTAGTGCTTCATCAGCGGCATGGCGCAGTGGTGGCCGGTACGGATGGCGATGCCGTATTGATCCAGAAAACTGCCGACGTCATAGGCGTGATGCTTGCCGAGATTAAAGGCGATAACGCCGGCGCGCGTCTGCGGTCCGTAGATCGCCAGATCGGGCACCGAAGCAAGCTTGTCCAGCGCATAGCCCATCAGCGAGTGCTCCCAGGCCTGAATGTTGTCCAGACCAAGCGACTCAACGTAGGCCAGCGCAGCGCCAAGGCCGATGATGCCGCCGGTATTCGGCGTACCCGCTTCGAGGCTCCACGGCGCTTTCGCGTAGGTGGTGCCTTCCGGCAACATGACCGTTTCGATCATCGAGCCGCCGCCTTCCCAGGGCGGCATATCCGCCAGCAGCGCCTGACGGCCATAGAGCACGCCAATGCCGGTCGGTCCGTAGATCTTATGCCCGGAGAAGACATAGAAATCACAGCCGATATCCTGCACGTCGACGCGCTGATGCATTACCGCCTGCGCGCCGTCCACCAGCGTCACCAGCCCCGCCGCTTTCGCCTGCGCCACCAGCGCTTTGACCGGGTTGACGGTGCCCAGCACGTTGGAAACGTGCGTCACCGCCAGCAGCCGGGTGCGATCGTCAATCAGCGACGCCAGACGTCCGACGTCCAGTTCGCCTTCAGCGGTCAGCGGCAGCACGCGGAGGGTCGCGCCGGTGCGCGCCGCCACCATCTGCCACGGCACGATGTTCGCGTGATGCTCCATCTCGGTGATAATGATGTTATCGCCCTGACGGAGCTGGGTGCCGCCCCAGCTGTTCGCCACCAGGTTAATGCCTTCGGTGGTGCCTTTAACGAAAACAATCTCTTCCGGCGAGGCGGCATTAAGAAAACGCGCCGCCTGGGCGCGCACGTTTTCCATATCGGTGGTGGCGGCGGCGCTCAGCGAGTGAATGCCGCGATGTACCGCGGCGTAGCCGTGCTGATAAAAGTGGCTTTCCGCGTTGATGACCGCCAGCGGTTTTTGCGCGCTGGCCGCGCTGTCCAGGTAGGCCAACGGCTGGCCGTTGACCTCGCGCGACAGGATCGGGAAGTCAGCCCTGACGCGTGCGAGATCAAAACTCATTGAATGCCTCCGGGGAAACGCTGCTCGATACGCTGCAGCACCGTCGCCTTCAGCGTTTCATTGTCGATGGCCTCGGTCAGCTCAGCGGCGAAGGCGTAGACAATCATGCGCTGCGCCGCTTCTTCGCTGATGCCGCGCGCGCGCAGATAGAACATCTGTTCTTCGTCGATACGGCCAACCGTCGCGCCGTGGCTGCATTTCACATCATCGGCGTAGATTTCGAGCTGCGGTTTGGTGTCCACTTCCGCCAGGCGACCGAGCAACAGGTTGTTGTTAGTCATCTGACCGTCGGTTTTCAGCGCATGCGGCGCCACCTTGATCATGCCGTTGAAGACGGCGCGCGCGCGATCGCGCACGATGGTCTTATGAAGCTGACGGCTCTGGCAGTAGCCTTTGTTGTGCTCCAGGAAGGTGCGGGTATCGCATACCTCTTTATCCACCGGCAGCACCAGGCTGTTGATGGAGAGGTTGCTGTTTTCGCCGTTAAGCTGCGCGCTGGTGTTATGGCGGCTCAGGCCCGCCCCCAGCAGGAAGCTGTGGCTGCTGACGTTCGCATCGCGACCGACGACGATATCATTGTGCGCGAAATGGTAGCTGCCGACGTTTTCAAATGCGAGTTTGGTGTGGGTCAGCTGCGCATTGTCGCCTACCGCCATTGTCAGGCGCGCGCCGGTAAAGTGCGGCTGGTCGTTCAGGCTGACATAGTGCTCGATAACCTGCGCCTGCGCGCCCGCTTCAATCTGCATGTGGTGGCGATAATGAACGGTATTCAGCGCCTCTTCGTTCCGGCCGCTGCTGATATGCAGCAGATAGAGCGGACGCGCCGCCGCTTTGCCACGCGCCAGGCGCAGTGTGGTCGCCTGTTCCGCCAGACTTTCGGTCAGGTGCAGAAACACCTCCGGCTGAACCGGCGCGGACAGATTGCGGCGCTCCGCCGCGCTGGCGACCTGCACTTCAAACTGATCGAAATCAGCGTCGCTGAGGCTGGCGCTAAAGTGCCCGTCAACAAACACCAGACGCACCGCATCCAGCGGCAGCGCCAGCGAGGCGACCTGCTCCGCCGTCAGCGCCGCTTCCGCAGGCAGTACGAAACGGTGGCTGAACAGTTCGTCCAGCGGCGTATATTTCCAGTTTTCATGCTTGCGGGTCGGCAGACCCAGCCGCATCAGCTGCTGCCAGTGCTGCTGCGCCTGTAGCGAACGATCGTCGCCGCGCGACTCAAACAGATGATGCCACTGTTGCAGCGCGTTCTCACTCCTGGTCGGTAAGCCAGCCATAGCCTTGCTCCTCCAGCTGTTTCACCAGCGTAAAGTCGCCAGATTTCACGATTTTGCCCTGATACAGCACGTGTACATAATCAGGTTTGATGTAGTCGAGGATGCGCTGATAGTGCGTCACGATAATAAAGGCTCGCTTGCCGTCGCGCAGCGAGTTCACGCCGTGGGAGACGATTTTCAGCGCGTCGATATCGAGACCGGAATCGGTTTCATCGAGAATGCAGAGATCCGGCTCCAGCGCCGCCATTTGCAGAATGTCGTTACGCTTTTTCTCGCCGCCGGAGAAGCCGACGTTCACTGAACGGGTCAGCAAATCTTCCGGCATCTTCAGCATGTCGATCTTCTCTTCGATAAAGTCCTGGAAGTCGAAACGATCCAGCTCGCCCTGTCCGCGATATTTACGCACCGCGTTAACCGCGGTTTGCAGGAAAAACTGGTTGCTGACGCCGGGGATTTCTACCGGATACTGGAAAGCCATGAAGATGCCTTCGCCGGCGCGCTCTTCAGGCGACAGCTCCAGCAGATCTTTGCCTTTGAACGCCACCGAACCGCCGACGACTTCATACTCCTCGCGGCCCGCCAGCGTGGCGGAAAGCGTACTTTTACCGGAGCCATTCGGTCCCATGATGGCGTGCACTTCGCCCGGCTTGATCTCTAAATCCAGTCCGCGCAGAATGGCCTTATCTTCAATACTTACCTGTAAATCTTTAATGCTTAACATGTTTTGTCCTTCGCTTGCCCGCAGGCAACGATGCAGATAACGCCGACGTTAGCCGACGCTGTGTTCCAGACTGATGGCCAGCAGCTTTTGCGCCTCAACGGCGAATTCCAGCGGCAACTCAGAGAAGACATCCTTACAGAAACCGTTAACGATCATCGAAATGGCGTCCTCTTCGCTGATGCCACGCTGCAGGCAATAGAACAGCTGATCTTCGCCGATGCGCGAGGTGGTCGCTTCGTGCTCCAGCTGCGCGGTGTTGTTGCGCGTCTCCACGTACGGGAAAGTATGCGCGCCGCAGTCCGGGCCGATCAGCATAGAGTCGCATTGGGTAAAGTTACGGGCGTTGGTCGCCGTCGGCATGATTTTCACCAGGCCGCGATAGGTGTTCTGACTTTTACCGGCGGAAATCCCTTTCGAAATAATGGTCGACTTCGTGTTTTTACCGATATGGATCATCTTGGTGCCGGTGTCCGCCTGCTGGCGGCCGCTGGTCAGCGCCACGGAGTAGAACTCGCCGATGGAGTTGTCGCCGCGCAGGATCACGCTGGGATATTTCCAGGTGATGGCCGAACCGGTTTCCGACTGCGTCCAGGACATTTTGCTGTTTTCGCCTTCGCACAGCGCGCGCTTGGTCACGAAGTTCAGGATACCGCCCTGGCCTTCTCCGCCGGGGAACCAGTTCTGCACTGTAGAATATTTCACTTCGGCGTTTTTATGGATGATCACTTCCACCACCGCCGCGTGCAGCTGATAGCTGTCGCGCACTGGCGCAGAGCAGCCTTCGATATAGCTGACGTAGCTGTCTTCGTCGGCGATCAGGATAGTGCGTTCAAACTGACCGGTTTTCGCTGCGTTGATGCGGAAATAGGTAGAGAGCTCCATCGGGCAGCGCACCCCTTTCGGGATATAGACAAAGGTGCCGTCCGACGCGACCGCCGAATTAAGCGCGGCAAAGAAGTTATCGTTATGCGGCACTACGGTGCCGAGATACTTCTGCACCAGCTCAGGATGTTCCTGAATCGCTTCGCCGAAGGAACAGAAAATAATCCCCTGCTCCGCCAGCTTGTGACGATAGGTGGTGGCGACGGAAACGGAATCGAAAATGGCGTCCACCGCCACCTCTTTGCCTTCGCGCACCGGTACGCCCAGCTGGTCGAACGCCTTTTCCACTTCCTGCGTCAGGTAGCTGCTGCTCGCCTGCGCGCCGGAGGTTTGCGTCGCGCCCGGCTCTGAGGCGCAACTGTCGTCGCAGTTGCCGCACGAAGGCGCTGAATAGTAGCTGTAATCCTGATAGTCCAGCTTATCGTAATGGGCTTTCAGCCAGTGGGGCTCTTCCATTTGCAGCCAGGCTTCATAAGCCTTCAGGCGGAAGTTGAGCATCCATTCAGGCTCGTTGCGCTTGGCGGAAATGGCGCGCACTACCTCTTCGCTGATGCCGTGCGCCAGCTCGTCGGTCTGTAATTGGGTAAAGAAGCCTTCCTTATAATTCTGTCGGCCGCCTTCCCAGATTTGTACGTCATCTGATGCTTCACTGTTTCGGGACATAGCAATGTTACTCGACGCCAAAGCTCTCGCCGCAACCGCAGGCGTGCTGAGCTTTAGGGTTATTAAATTTAAATACCTGATTCAGGCCTTCGCGCACGAAATCAACCTGCGTGCCGTCAATAAACGGCATCGCCTGCAGCGGCACGTAAAGCGTTGCGCCCTGATGAGTAAACAGCAGATCGTCTTCCGCCGGTTCTTTCACCAGGTCCATCGTGTAGCCGAAGCCCGCACAGCCCGACTGTTTTATGCCCAGTCGCAGCCCTTTTACATGCGGATCGTTGGCGGCAAGCGTTTTAATTTGCTGCGCCGCGCTGTCAGTTAAGGTCAAACCCTTCCAGATGAAATCATCTGGAGAGAAAGATGCCGGATTTGCAGATTGCATAGTTTATTACCTCGCGATGCGATGCCTGGCGGTCCTGGTCCACTATGGTAGTGATAATGGTAATTGCTTCAACCTCTTGTTTTGCAGGGATAAGCGCAAACCGCCTTTTTTCGTGCCGTTTTATTAAGGATAGTCTCTGCGAAGCAGTTTGCTTTTACAGCGACGATGCCCGCGGGGGCGGAGAATAATAGTATAAAATCAACAAGTTAAAAAGCGCCTAATGCGCTAAATCAACCCTGTCGTTATTTTACGCTTCCTGGTCATAAAGAGGATTGTTATTGCCGATTTTATCGACAGGCAGCATTAATGGATAAATTATCCCGCAACACCATTGCAACCTGGCGCATTTTTATTATGATAATGATTATCATTAACATGCCACAGGTGAAGCATGAACGTTTCCATCAATGCCTGGCTACAGTACAAAATTGATGAATATAAGTTTGCCGTGCGCGATATCACGGTCGATTTTTACCTGGCGCAGGCAAAGCTGAATCGTCCCGACTGTTCGCTCGATCAGCTGCGTAATTTTAACGACACCTGTTTAGATATGGCCGAACTGTGCCAGCTCAATGGCGATGAGCAAAGTTATCTTCATGCGCTTGGCAAGTTGCACCACCGACTGCTGCACGAGATCAACAATAAACAGCGCGAACGGCTGTTCCGCATGCAGGCCTGCCAGCTGGCGCGACACTCTTTGAGCAAGCTCTGCCACCAGCTGGCGATGAGCGGCGACTGGGAAAAAGCCACCGCGTTGCAGAGCGATTTCGTCAAGCACGCCGCCTGGATCTGGTAGCTTTTACGCCTTTTCCAGACGGCGTCCGCCTTATCAGGAGACGGGCCGCCTGATCGCCGTCGAAAGCCGCGCGCTGCAGCAGAGACGATCCTGACCGTCGAAAATATCAATCTGCCAGACCTGATGCGTGCGGCCAAGCTGCAAAGGACGGCAGCGTCCGCGGACTTCCCCTTCGCGCACCGCGCGCAGATGGCTGGCGTTGATCTCCAGCCCAACCAGCGCCTCGTCCCCTTCGGTACAGAGATAGCCCGCCATCGAACCGAGCGTCTCCGCCAGCACAGCCGACGCGCCGCCGTGCAGCAGGCCAAACGGCTGGCGCGTGCGTTCATCTACCGGCATCACCGCTTCCAGCCCATCCTCCAGCAGCGCGGTAAAGCGGATGCCTAAATGCCCAACCAGATTATCAGCGCTGCGCGCGTTGATCTCCGCCAGCGTCGCCTGGCGCTTCCAGATGCTCATGGCATCAGCTCCAGCAGCGCCTGCAGCGGATGGCGCATGCCGTTGCCCTCAATCCGCTTCACCTGGCTGCGGCAGGAGTAGCCGGTCGCCAGACAGCGCTGCCGCGGCAGCCTCTGCATCTGCGGATGCCAGGAAAGCTCATAGATCCCCAGCGAGTTGTCGAGATTTTTCACCTCATGGCCGTAGGTGCCCGCCATGCCGCAGCAGCCGACGTTGATATTCTCCAGCCGCGCGCCGAAGCGGGCGAAGATCGCCGCCCATTGCTCAGGGGTGGCGGGCAGCGCCGTCACCTCGGTGCAGTGCGCGAACAGATACCAGGATTCGCCGGCCGGCTGCTTGATCTCGCGCGTCGCCAGCGCCTGATGCAGCCACTCGTGCACCAGCTGAACGTGGAAGTCGCCGCGCCGATCGCCCAGCGTCTGCTTATACTCATCGCGGTAGCAGAGCACCAGCGCCGGATCGACGCCGACCATCGGCATCCCCAGCTGCGCCAGCCGGTTAAGGAAATCCGCCGTTTTTTGCGCGGTGCGGGCGAACCGCTTCAGGAAGCCTTTAATATGCTGTGCCTTGCCGTTGGGGGAAAACGGCAGCAGCACCGGCCGGTAGCCCAGCTTTTCAATCAGACGCACAAAGTCCGCCACCAGCTGCGCTTCGTAGTAGCTGGTAAAAGGATCCTGCACCACCAGCACCGTTTTTTCGCGCTGCGCAGCGTCGAGGCGCTCCAGCTGTTCCAGCGTGGTCGCCGACGCCGGATGGCCTGCCAGCTGCTGTTTCAGCGTCGGCGTGGAGAGCAGCGGCAGATCGACCATGCCGATATGACGCTGGCTGAGATTGCGCACCCAGGGCTGCTTCAGAAAGAAGTTAAACGCGCGCGGCGCGCGCGCCATCACCGGCGCGTAGCTTTCCACCGCCGCCACCAGATGATCGCTGACCGGACGCAGATAGCGGGTATGGTAGAGCTGCAGGAAACGCGAGCGAAACGCCGGCACGTCGATTTTAATCGGGCACTGCGTCGAACAGGCTTTACAAGCCAGGCAGCCGGACATCGCCTCTTTCACCTCATGGGAGAAGTCATATTCCCCTTTGCGCGCATACCAGCTGTTGCGGGTGCGCGCGATCAGCCCGCGCAGGCTGATGGCCGATTCCGGGATCTGCCGCTCCAGCGCCAGCGGATCGACGCCCTTCTCCGCCAGCAGGCGCAGCCATTCACGCGTCAGCGTGGCGCGCCCTTTCGGCGAATGGATGCGGTTGCGGGTAATTTTCATCGACGGACACATCGGACTGCGCGCGTCGAAGTTAAAGCAGAGGCCGTTGCCGTTGCATTCCAGCGCGCCGCGCCACTCGTTACGCACGTCGAGTGGGATCTGGCGGTCATAGTAGCCGCGCGTCACGCTGTCTATTTGCATCATCGGGTCGTCAACGCCGAGCGGCGTACATATTTTGCCGGGATTCAGCCGGTTGTCAGGATCGAAAGCGGCCTTAATGCGACGCAGCTCCTGATAGAGCGCCTCGCCGAAAAAGGCCGGGCTGTACTGGGCGCGGAAGCCTTTGCCATGCTCACCCCATAGCAGGCCGCCGTAGCGCGCCGTCAGCGCCACCACCTCATCGGAAATCTGCTTCATCAGCATCTCCTGCTGCGGATCGCACATATCCAGCGCTGGACGCACATGCAGCACCCCGGCGTCGACGTGGCCGAACATGCCGTAGTTCAGTCCATGCCCGTCAAGCAGCGCGCGGAACTCGACGATATAGTCCGCCAGCCGCTCCGGCGGCACCGCCGTATCTTCGACAAAGGGAATCGGTTTGGCGCGCCCTTTGGCGTTGCCCAGCAGACCTACCGCCTTTTTACGCATGTTATAGATGCGCTCAATAGCGCCGATATCGTTACAGAGCTGATAGCCAATAATGCCGCCCTGCTGCTGCGCCATCAGCGCATCAAGACGTTCGCAGAGTGCGGCGACCCGCGCATCGATCAGCTGACGATCGTCACCGGCGAACTCGACGATATTGATGCCGAGCATCTCTTTGTCCGGCACGTCGGTGATCAGTTCACGCACCGAATGCCAGACGATATCTTCGCGCGCCAGGTTCAACACTTTTGAATCGACCGTCTCGACCGACAGCGCTTTCGCTTCCACCATCAGCGGCGCGTTGCGCAGCGCCGAATCGAACGAATCATATTTAATATTGACCAGCCTGCGCACCGCAGGCAGCGGTGTAATATTCAGGCGCGCTTCGCTGATAAAGGCCAGCGTGCCTTCAGCACCGCAAAGAATGCGGGTTAAGTCGAACGTTTGCAGATCGTCGCTCAGCACATGGCGCAGATCGTAGCCGGTGAGAAAGCGGTTAAGGGGCGGGAACTTCTCGGTAATCAGTTCGCGCTGTTCGCGGCAGCGGGAAAGGACGGTGTGATAGATGCGTCCTTCCGGCGTCTGCTCCTGCGCCAGCTGTTCCGCCAATTCTACCGGCATGGGGCGGGTGTCGAGAATGTCGCCGCCCAGCAGCACCGCGCGCAGCCCCAGCACGTGATCGGAGGTTTTGCCGTAGACCAGCGAACCCTGCCCGGAGGCGTCGGTATTGATCATGCCGCCCAGCGTGGCGCGGTTGCTGGTGGAAAGTTCCGGCGAAAAGAAGTAGCCCAGCGGCTTAAGATACGCATTAAGCTGATCTTTTATCACGCCCGCCTCGACGCGCACCCAGCCTTGCTCCAGGTTAACGTCCAGAATGCGGTTCATATAGCGCGACATATCCACCACGATGCCCTGATTCAGCGCCTGGCCGTTAGTGCCGGTGCCGCCGCCGCGGCGACGCTGGCGATCAGCGCCACGTCGGCGGTGGATCGCGGAAAAAGCACCGCGTCCGGCAAAAGCTGGTAAATACTGTTATCTGTGGACATGGTAAGACGGTCAGCGTAGCTGGTGGCCGTATCACCGGTGAAACCACGCTGTTTCAGCGCGTCCAGAAATGAAAGCACCAGCTGCACGAGGCCCGGCGCCTGAGAAATCTGTGGGATCATTATCGGGTGACCAAATGTTGTGTATCGTTTGCGCTTGCTGTTTTTGTTGCTGATTCTCGTTGTATCACATTTTTTTATGGGGTGCTGTTTTTTCAGGAAACGTAACAACTTCCGCCGTGCGCCACTGTCGCAACGTGAGGAAATCCCGCATTATTAAAGGCCAGGCGGCAATGGGCCGCTGACGATGGCAAGGCATAAATTAAGGATCTTTTTTTCGTATGAGAAAACTGCAACAGGAAATGGATTTAACTCAAATTCTTTTCTCACTGATGTTCATCCTGCTGATGATTGTCGCCTGTTTCTGGGTGGTACAACCTTTTATCCTCGGATTCGCGTGGGCGAGCATGGTGGTGATCGCCACTTGGCCGCTGATGCTGAAGCTGCAGGCGCTGCTCTGGGGGCGACGTACGCTGGCGATCATCGCCATGACGTTAATCCTGCTGCTGCTGTTTATTATTCCGGTCGCGCTGCTGGTTAACAGCCTGATTGATAACGTGGGGCCGCTCGTCGCCTGGGCAACCTCCGGCAATTTGCATCCGCCGCAGCTCAACTGGCTGCATCAGATCCCGCTGGTCGGCAGCAAGCTTTACACCAGCTATCATCTACTGCTGGATGGCGGCGGCAGCGCGCTGATGGCCAAAGTACAGCCTTATGTCGGCCGCACCACCGGCTTTTTCGTGGCGCAGGCGGGCCATTTCGGTCGTTTTCTGCTGCATCTGGGCCTGATGCTGCTGTTCAGCATCCTGCTTTTCTGGCGTGGCGAGCAGGTAGGCAACGGCATTCGCCACTTCGCTTTTCGTCTCGCGTCGCGTCGCGGCGACGCGGCGGTGCTGCTGGCCAGCCAGGCGATCCGCGCGGTGGCGCTGGGCGTGGTAGTCACCGCGCTGGTGCAGGGCGTGTTGGGCGGCATTGGCCTGGCCATTTCGGGCATTCCTTACGCTACGCTGCTGACGGTGCTGATGATCCTGTTCTGCCTGGTGCAGGCGGGGCCGCTGCCGGTGTTGATTCCGGCGGTGATCTGGCTCTACTGGAGCGGCGACACCACCTGGGGCACCGTGCTGCTGGTCTGGAGCTGCGTAGTCGGCACGCTGGATAACGTGTTGCGCCCGGTGCTGATCCGTATGGGCGCCGATTTGCCGATGATCCTGATTCTCTCCGGCGTTATCGGCGGGCTGGTCGCCTTCGGCATGATTGGTCTGTTTATCGGCCCGGTCGTGCTGGCGGTCTCCTATCGTCTGGTCTCAGTCTGGATGCATGAGGCGCCAATGCCCGATGAAGATCCTGAAGATGTGGTGGAGGAATTAGCCGAGCATGAAGAAGAAGTAACGCAAACCAACTCCGAGCATTAATCAATCCTGCTGCCGGACGGCGCTCGCCGTTCGGCCTTTTTCCCTCTTGCCGCCATAAAATTTCTTATTAAAGATATTTAACTTTCCTTTGCTACCTGTATCTTTTTAGGTAGTGCCAGCGCGAAATTGATTACATACGCCACAGTTTTTTCGCTGAAAGAGCGGCTTAAGCCTCACAAAATATTATGAGTCGTTAACTAATAAGAGGATTCTTAAAGACGGCTAACCCTTTGCTGAATACTATGAGTGCCATGTTTAGGATCAAACCTCTGATTTTTAAACAACCTTTTTCCCCTGAGTAAAGTGAAGAATTGCTGTGTGTAGTCTTTGCCCATCCCATGTGATGGGCTTTTTTTTTGTCTGACGCCCAACAAAAAGGCCGGAAATTCCGGCCTTTATCATTAAGTTACATTAGTAAGGGATGTTTTACTTTATCTCTGCCAGGCTCAGCCAGGTTTGAACAACGGTGTCCGGGTTAAGCGACAGGCTGTCAATGCCCTCCTCCATCAACCAGGCGGCGAAGTCCTGATGATCGGATGGACCCTGACCGCAGATGCCGACATATTTGCCCTGCTTTTTAGCGGCGCGAATCGCCATGGACAGCAGCGCTTTGACCGCCTCGTTACGTTCGTCAAAGAGTTCAGACACCACGCCGGAGTCGCGGTCCAGCCCCAGCGCCAGCTGAGTCATATCATTCGAACCGATAGAGAAGCCGTCAAAGTGTTCAAGGAACTGCTCCGCCAGCAGCGCATTGGACGGGATTTCGCACATCATAATGATTTTCAGGCCATCCTCGCCACGCTTCAGACCCTGACGCGCCAGCTCCTCGATCACTGCCTCCGCCTGCGCTACGGTGCGCACAAACGGAATCATGATTTCGACGTTGGTCAGCCCCATCTCATTACGCACGCGCTTCACCGCTTCGCACTCCAGCGCGAAACAGTCGCGGAAGCGATCCGCTACGTAGCGACCGGCGCCGCGGAAGCCGAGCATCGGGTTCTCCTCTTCCGGCTCGTAGCGTTCACCGCCCACCAGGTTGGCATATTCGTTGGATTTGAAGTCGGAGAGGCGCACAATCACGCGCTTCGGCGCAAACGCCGCACCCAGCGTCGCAATCCCTTCCGTCAGGCGGCCGATATAGAACTCCACCGGATCGTCAAAGCCTTTCATCAGCTCGCGGATCTGCTGTTGCAGTTCCGGCGTCTGCTGATCGAATTCCAGCAGCGCTTTGGGATGCACGCCGATCATACGGTTGATAATAAACTCCAGCCGCGCAAGGCCCACCCCTTCATTCGGCAGACAGGCGAAATCAAAAGCGCGGTCCGGGTTGCCGACGTTCATCATAATCTTCAGCGGCAGCGCCGGCATTTCATCAACCTGCGAGCTTTTTATATCGAAATCGAGCAGGTCGTCATAGACATAGCCGGTGTCCCCTTCAGCGCAGGAGACCGTGACTTTATGCCCATCCTGCAGGCGATCGGTCGCGTCGCCGCAGCCAACCACTGCCGGGATCCCCAGCTCGCGGGCGATGATCGCCGCATGGCAGGTACGTCCGCCGCGGTTGGTAACGATCGCCGCCGCTTTCTTCATGATCGGCTCCCAGTCCGGATCGGTCATATCGGTGACCAACACGTCCCCTTTCTGGATGCGATTCATTTCGCTGATGTCGTGGATGACTTTTACTTCGCCCGCGCCGATACGGTGACCGATGGCGCGGCCTTCCACTACGACGCTGCCCTTGCCCTGCAACGTGTAACGCTCCATCACCTGACCGTTAGAGCGGACGGTTTCGGGACGCGCCTGAACGATATAGAGTTTGCCGGTATGTCCATCTTTCGCCCACTCGATATCCATCGGGCGCTTGTAATGCTGTTCGATTTGCACCGCCTGCCGCGCCAGCGCCTGCACTTCTTCATCGCTGAGGCAGAAGCGATCGCGATCTTCCGTCGGCACATCTTCGATTTTTACCTGTTCGCCGTGCGCCTGCGAATCGGCATAAACCATGCGGATCTTCTTGGAACCCATATTGCGGCGCACAATAGCCGGACGGTTTGCCTGCAATGTCGGCTTGTGTACATAAAACTCGTCAGGGTTGACCGCCCCCTGCACCACCATTTCACCCAGTCCCCAGGCGGCGGTAATAAATACCACCTGATCGAATCCCGATTCGGTATCGATAGTGAACATCACGCCGGAGGAGGCCTGATCGGAGCGCACCATACGCTGTACGCCAGCGGAAAGCGCCACGCCGCGATGGTCATAACCCTGATGCACGCGATAGGAGATAGCGCGGTCGTTAAACAGTGAGGCGTAAACATGCTTCACCGCCACCAGCACCGCATCAAAGCCCTGTACGTTAAGGAAGGTCTCCTGCTGACCCGCGAAGGAGGCGTCAGGCATATCTTCCGCCGTGGCCGACGAGCGCACGGCGAAAGAAGCGTCAGCGTCATCCGCCGACAGCTGCTCATACGCCTCGCGGATCGCCTCTTCCAGCTCAGGCTGAAAAGGCGTTTCGACAATCCACTCCCGGATCTGTTTGCCCGCTTTCGCCAGCGCGTCCACATCATCAATATCGGTCTGATCCAGCAAGGTATAGATACGCTGGTTAACGCCGCTTTGATCGAGAAATAGATTGAATGCATCAGCGGTTGTCGCAAAACCGTCAGGAACGGATACGCCGAGCGACGACAGGTTAGTAATCATTTCACCGAGAGAGGCGTTCTTTCCTCCCACGCGATCAACATCGTTCATGCCTAACTGGCTGTACCAGAGCACTAGCGGCATTTCTTTATCGGACATTGAGGCAATC
>OKNF01000027.1_pt1 | contig 59913 bp, 45 predicted proteins | sample 1613121 | NCBI WGS metagenome assembly OKNF01 (sample SAMN04436838, study PRJEB24849) | human gut metagenome | biome: human gut; feature: NICU; material: stool | host: Homo sapiens | place: USA: Saint Louis, MO | collected 2011-09-08
CGCCGGAAATGCTGCCGATGATCGTCAGCACCAACCTGGCGAAAGGCGCCATGGCGATGGCGCGCCGTAAAGTGGTGGTGAAGCGCCTGGAGGCGATTCAAAATCTCGGCGCCATGGATCTGCTTTGCACCGATAAAACCGGGACGCTGACCGAAGACCAAATTGTGCTGGATCGGCATATTGATCTACAGGGCAACAGCGATCATCAGGTGCTGACGCTGGCCTGGCTGAACAGCCGCCATCAGAGCAGCCATAAAAACCTGATGGATCGCGCGGTGCTGGCGTTTACGCGCCATCGTCATGATTTACCCCAGCACTGGCGTAAAATTGATGAGCTGCCGTTTGATTTTGAGCGCCGCCGTTTGTCGGTAATGGTTGCAGATGAGCAGGGCCAGCACCTTTTAATCTGCAAGGGCGCGCTGGAGGAGATGCTGGCGGTCTCCACTCACGTTTGTATCGACGGACAACGGCAGCCGCTGGATGACGCGTGGCGTAACAGGCTGCGCGATCGGGCGGCGCGTTTGAACGAAGAAGGCTACCGCGTGCTGCTGATAGGCAAGCGTGAAACCGGCGCCACCGGGTGGTATCAGCATTTAACCGCTGAGGACGAGTGCGATTTAACGTTGTACGGCATGCTTACTTTCCTCGACCCGGCAAAAGAGAGCGCGGCAGCAGCGATTCAGGCGCTACAGGAAAAAGGCGTGGCGATTAAGGTGCTGACCGGCGACAGCGCCGCGATCAGCATTAAAATCTGCCGCGACGTCGGTCTGGAAGCAGGCGAGCCGCTGCTGGGCGAAGAGATCGACCAGCTTGATGATGCGCAGCTGGCGCTGCGGGCGACGCAGCATACGCTGTTCGCCCGTATCACGCCGGCGCAAAAGGCGCGCGTGGTCAGATTGCTGCAACAGCAGGGACATACCGTTGGCTTTCTCGGCGACGGCATTAACGACGCCGCAGCGCTGCGCGCCGCCGACGTCGGGATCTCCGTCGACGGCGCCAGCGATATTGCTCGCCAGGCCGCAGGTATTATTCTGCTGGAAAAAAGCCTGCTGGTACTGGAACAGGGGGTTGTCACCGGTCGCCAGACCTTCGGCAATATCATTAAATATCTGAACATTACCGCCAGCTCGAACTTCGGCAATGTTTTTTCCGTGCTGGTCGCCAGCGCCTTTATTCCTTTTCTGCCGATGCTGGCCATTCAGCTACTGTTACAGAATTTGATTTATGATATCTCCCAACTGGCACTGCCCTGGGACCGGATGGACAAATCCTTTCTGCAACGCCCGCGTAAATGGGATGCGCGCAATATCGGACGCTTTATGCTGTGGATGGGCCCGCTGTCGTCAATTTTTGATATCACGACATTCGCATTGATGTGGCATGTTTTCGGCGCCAACAGCATCGATCATCAGGGACTGTTTCAGTCCGGCTGGTTTATTGAAGGGCTCCTTTCCCAGACGCTGGTGGTGCATATGCTGCGTACGCGCCAGATTCCGTTTATCCAGGCGCGCGCCAGCTGGCCGATTATGCTAACAACGCTGGCGGTGGTGGTTATCGGCGTCACGCTGCCTTTCTCGCCGCTGGCCGCCACTTTTGGTTTACAGGCGCTGCCGTTAAGCTACTTCCCGTGGCTGGTCGCCACGCTGCTCGGCTATTGTCTGTTAAGCCAGGGCGTGAAAACGATTTATATGCGTCGCTATGGCGAGTGGTTCTGAGATAAAGTGTGTTCAAACCTTTTCCTGAGCGGCTTTTGTTTTTATCACGCCGTCCACGGGAAATAATCACTTTTGTCAGACTATAATTAATACCACCGCTGGCAAATATTATTCTAAAAAATAACCCCGGCCTGATATATTGTCAGGTCGGGGTTATAAACTTGGGGCTTTGCAAACGGGCACGCATTGCAACATTACGCTTTACCGCAATATTCTCTGCTGCAAAGAAAGATATTTTTGGGCCAGCCAGGCGCTCCGTTTATTTCAGGTTTTCAGGAAAGTTGGCGGGCAGTTCACTGGCCGGGCAGTTAATGATGCTATCGTCATTTTCACCCACGTCGCGGATAAAGGTCAGCGTGGCGTACTCATCGATCACTTCAGTCGGATAGGCCGGACCTGCTTCACGGTAGCTGGCCATTTCATCGAGATGTTCGTTCTGGAAGCAGACGGTTTTTTCCGGGTTATTCATTACCCAACGCGGGAAGAAGATGGTGCCATGAAACACTTTGTCGGCGAGGTTCACGCTCAGGCTGACATCGGTGCCGGTAGGCTCCGTCCAGGAAATTTTGTAAACATCGCTGGCAAGGCGCGCCAGGTAAACATGCTGATCTTTCACCCAACGGTTACCGACCAGACCGCTGTGAATGCGATAATCTACCGTTGCATTATTTTTGACGTAAATTTCATAGTTCCAACCATTATCATAAGTATAGACCAGATGTTTACCCACTAAACCGCTAATATCATGTTTATCAAAGCTCATAAAATTTACTCCTTCTGGTTAATGGGTAAATTATAGAACAGCATTAACAGAAATTTCTGATAAAAATAATTTCATTTGCCTTATATCAAAGAGGTTATTGCAGAGACAGAACCAGCAAAAAGATGTTTGATAATTATTGCGACTTTGGGAATTATTTATGACAGTAAAAATCAGGTAGTAGCAACAGAAGGTAATAAAATATACATTTTGCTATAAGAAATCACTGTTTGTCATATATAAATAGTTTTAGTTAATTACATTGCGCTGCAAGATAGAGGGGGTTTATTGAAATTCTCCAACAGCAGTACAGGCAAAAGGCTGCGCTTTTATATCGCCTGTTTATTTCTTTGGTAGAGCCGCTGCCATAAGCTGCCTGTGCGGCAGTCAACTCTGTCTGTTCTCCCTGCCCCTAAACGCTTACGTTGATAAAAATGCCATCTATTTCAGCCAGCGGTTTATTCCTGCTGACGCGGGGAACACCCTGACATCTCCAGAGCTTGTCTGACAATCCCGGTTTATCCCCTCATGAAGAACATGTTTTTTGCTTTGAACTGAGCGTGGCGCTATTTCTTCACCACAAACCGTACTCATACAGGCGGTTTCAGAAAAAATTGCATCATGCATAGCTACCATCGATTCTATCTGTTCCGCCTACCCTGGAACGGTTGTCAATATCAGCGCTGATGTGTGTAAGCTGCTTACGAACAGTTAATCGCCGTCGGCTGGATCCAACCAGCCGTTCGCTGCCCTCTTTTTCTGCGTAGCGCCTAAAAAAGAGAGTAGGAAATTTTGCATGAATTTATTTTTTACACATCTTTATGAAGTGATGCGGCAACTATATAAACCATCCCCTCACGCTCGCCTGACAGGCAAAAAAATCACAAAAAAAATGTAAGTTTTTTTTTCGCAAGCCGATAGATTCTTTAACGATCAACGTTCACAGAAAGAACGCATGGAAGGCTGATGGAGATTTTTATATGCTGAAACGTATTCGAATTGTTACAGGATTGTTTGCAGTATTGCTGATATTTACTTTGCTGCAAATGGCGACCGGGGGGATTTCCCTCATTGGAAATAAACACGCAAATAATGCCTTTCATGAGCAGCAGACTATCCAAAACGAACAGGTGGCATTGAATCAGTCATGGGCGGCATTATTACAGACAAGAAATGCCCTGAACCGGGCAGCTACTTATTTCCTTGCGCTTGAGGCATATGCAGATAACAACAATCAGGATGAGATAAACACACTCTTTCAGTCGCTTATCCATGACAGCAGAAGCTACCTCAGTAACGCCGAACGTTTCTGGAAAGACTATAATGATATACTCAACGGACTGGCGCAGGATAAAGAAGCGTTTAAACAGTTAGATAGAAGCTATGCCGATTTTCATAAAGCGCTTTCTGAAATGGCTATCCAGCTGGAGAAAAAGGAAATACAGCAGTTCCTGGATTACCCTGCACAAAAATACCAGGACGATTTTCAGACACAGTTAAATCAGTATTACAAAAATAACCGGGAAAAACTTTTACAGGGAACTGAAAACATTCAACGTAATTATGAAGTCAATCTCTGGATACTGATTGCAACGCTTTCTTTCACCGTTTTTATGGCCCTCCTCGCCTGGTATGGGCTTCGGAAAATACTCATTATTCCCCTCAACAAACTCCTCGAAAATATCCGCTCTTTTGCCGGTGGGGATCTTGTTTCCGTAATTGAAGTTGACGGCACCAATGAGATGGGGCAGTTGGCCGCAGGCCTGCGAAATATGCAGGCCGCGCTTACGGTGACAGTGGGGGAAGTACGCAACAGCGCAGACGCCATTTTTAGCGGTGCGAGTGAGATTTCACAGGGTAATAACGATCTTTCCTCACGAACCGAGCAGCAGGCGGCCTCGCTGGAGGAAACGGCAGCGAGTATGGAGGAGCTGACGGCGACGGTGAAGCAGAACGCGGAAAATGCCGCTCAGGCAAGCAAGCTTGCACGTAATGCCACCGGCATTGCCCAGCGCGGCGGCACAGTCGTGGATAACGTGGTCAGCACCATGAATGATATCGTCACCAGCTCGCAGAAAATTTCTGAGATTATTAGCGTAATTGACGGCATTGCCTTTCAGACAAACATTCTCGCGCTGAATGCAGCAGTGGAAGCAGCCCGCGCGGGTGAGCAGGGGCGCGGATTCGCGGTTGTGGCAGGGGAAGTCCGTAATCTGGCGCACCGCAGCGCGCAGGCTGCTAAAGAAATCAAGGGGCTGATCGAAGAGTCCGCAAGCAAGGTGGAAGCCGGGACGAGCCTTGTGAGCACAGCAGGGGAAACGATGAACGAGATAGTGAAAGCGGTAACCGAGGTGACCGGCATCATGTCCGAAATTGCCTCGGCTTCAGAAGAGCAGAGCCGGGGTATCGATCAGATTGCTGTCGCTGTCTCAGAAATGGATCAGGTAACCCAGCAGAACGCTTCACTGGTTGAGCAATCGGCCACCGCAGCGGCTGCGCTGGAAGAACTATCCGGTCGCTTAACGGAGGCGGTTGCCGTGTTCCGTATAAACAGCACAGGTTGCCAGTCTAAACGGAACGATCAGGACGGGAACAAGCCTGCCATCAAAGCGCCCGATCTAAAACCGCTGAATACGTCAGAACCGCAGGAGGGATGGACAACGTTCTAGCCTTGCAGACGAATGCAGCAGGAGATAAAAAACAGGCCAGAAAACCGGCCTGTTGATACGCTGCCATGTCATCCGTTGCGGTAATCACCGAACAGCCGGCGTCAGTCATTCTGACGCCGTATCCGGCCGGTTTATCTCTGCCAGCGCGGGGAACGCGCTAATTTTATATCAATGATATCAAAAGCAAAAAATAACGCTTAAAAATCCCCCCATCCATCCTACTTTTTAAAAACGCTATTATCTTGATTCACAAACTTTTTAGAGAATAACAACCGACGCCCGCCAGCCTTTATTACTTGATCGCAAAACATCACAGGATAAACCTATCCTTCCTTTATTCCCGACCAATAAAAAAACGGCCCCTTTCGGAGCCGTTAGCGTCGTTCTTACCCGCGCAAGACTTACTTTTTCTTCGCTTTCGGGTTAGGCAGATCGGTGATGCTGCCTTCAAAGATTTCTGCCGCCAGGCCAACCGACTCGTGCAGCGTCGGGTGAGCGTGGATAGTCAGCGCGATATCTTCGGCGTCGCAGCCCATTTCAATTGCCAGGCCGATTTCACCCAGCAGCTCGCCGCCGTTGGTGCCGACAACCGCCCCGCCGATAACGCGATGGGTTTCTTTGTCGAAAATCAGCTTAGTCATGCCGTCAGCGCAGTCGGAAGCGATCGCACGGCCAGATGCCGCCCACGGGAAGGTGGCGGTTTCATAGCTGATGCCTTTCTCTTTCGCTTCTTTCTCGGTCAGGCCAACCCATGCCACTTCCGGCTCGGTGTAAGCAATGGACGGAATGACTTTCGGATCGAAGTAGTGCTTCTTACCAGCGATAACTTCTGCCGCCACGTGGCCTTCATGCACGCCTTTGTGCGCCAGCATCGGCTGACCGACGATATCGCCGATAGCGTAGATGTGCGGCACGTTGGTGCGCATCTGCTTATCAACGCGGATAAAGCCGCGCTCGTCCACTTCCACGCCCGCTTTGCCAGCGTCCAGGTTTTTACCGTTCGGCACGCGACCGATAGCCACCAGCACCGCGTCGTAACGCTGCGCTTCCGCCGGCGCTTTTTTGCCTTCCATGGAAACGTAGATGCCGTCTTCTTTCGCTTCAACCGCAGTCACTTTGGTTTCCAGCATCAGATTGAATTTCTTGCTGATGCGCTTGGTGAAGACCTTAACCACATCTTTGTCGGCAGCCGGGATCACCTGGTCGAACATCTCAACCACGTCAATCTCTGAACCCAGCGAATGGTAAACGGTGCCCATTTCCAGACCGATGATGCCGCCGCCCATGACCAGCATGCGTTTCGGCACTTCTTTCAGCTCCAGCGCAGCCGTAGAGTCCCATACGCGCGGATCTTCATGCGGAATGAAAGGCAGCTGAATTGGACGTGAACCCGCCGCGATAATCGCGTTATCAAAATTGATGGTGGTCGCGCCGTTTTCGCCTTCGACAACCAGCGTATTCGCGCCGGTGAATTTACCCAGACCAGTAACAACTTTAACTTTACGCCCTTTCGCCATGCCAGACAGACCGCCGGTCAGCTGGTTGATGACTTTCTCTTTCCAGGTGCGGATCTTGTCAATGTCGGTCTTCGGCTCACCAAATACGATGCCGTGTTCCGCCAGCGCTTTGGCTTCTTCAATGACTTTCGCAACGTGCAGCAACGCTTTAGAAGGGATACAGCCGACGTTCAGGCAAACACCGCCGAGGGTGCTGTAACGCTCTACTATTACGGTCTCCAGACCTAAATCAGCGCAACGAAAGGCTGCAGAGTAGCCTGCAGGACCTGCCCCAAGTACCACGACCTGGGTTTTAATCTCTGTACTCATCATGACCTCTTAATTGACTATCCGGCGGTCAGACGTCACTTTCCTGATTCACAGTACGCCCTTCATCCACCGGGACGCGTTCACCGCAAGAGTTTACAGAATTGTTAACAGACTGCAAACCGCTTCGGCTCCGTAAGATCCCATTTCCCGCATTTCAGGCAGGCTCAGCGGCGATAACCTGACCTGTGAGAAGGCCGGCATAAGCCGGCCTTGTCGTTGTTACATCACCAGACGGCGGATATCGCTCAAGGTGTTGTTGATGATGGTGATGAAACGCGCACCATCAGCACCGTCGATCACGCGGTGGTCGAAGGAGAGAGAGATCGGCAGCATCAGACGCGGCACGAACTCTTTACCATTCCAGACCGGCTCCATCGCGGATTTGGACACCCCAAGGATGGCCACTTCCGGCGCGTTGACGATCGGCGCGAAGTGGGTGGTGCCCAGGCCGCCGATGCTGGAGATGGTGAAGCAGCCACCCTGCATTTCGCCAGCGGTCAGCTTGCCATCACGCGCTTTTTTGGAGATGGTCATCAGTTCGCGCGAGAGTTCAATGATGCCTTTTTTGTTAACATCCTTGAACACCGGAACTACCAGACCGTTCGGCGTATCAACCGCCACGCCGATGTTAATATATTTCTTCAGCGTCAGCTTCTGGCCATCTTCAGACAGCGAGCTGTTGAAGCGCGGCATCTGCTCCAGCGCGGCAGCAACGGCTTTCATAATGAAGACAACCGGGGTGATCTTCACATCCAGCTTACGCTTCTCAGCTTCGGCGTTCTGCTGTTTACGGAACGCTTCCAGCTCGGTGATGTCGGTTTTGTCGAAGTGCGTAACGTGCGGGATCATCACCCAGTTACGGCTCAGGTTGGCGCCAGAAATTTTCTGGATGCGGCCCAGCTCGACTTCTTCAATTTCACCGAACTTGCTGAAGTCCACTTTCGGCCACGGCAGCATGCCCGGCAGTCCGCCGCCGCTTGCCGCAGCAGGTGCAGACTCAGCGCGTTTCACCGCGTCTTTCACGTAAGCCTGAACGTCTTCTTTCAGAATACGTCCTTTACGGCCGGTGCCTTTCACCTTCGTCAGGTTAACGCCGAACTCGCGCGCCAGACGACGGATAACCGGCGTGGCGTGAACGTAGGCATCGTTCTCGGCAAATTCGTCTTTGCCGCTGGCTTTCGCGGCGGCCGGAGCCGGAGCCGCTTTTTCAGCCTGAGGCGCTGGCGCGGACGCTTCCTGTTTCGCCGCAGGAGCCGCCGCTGGCGCAGCGCCTTCCACTTCGAACAGCATGATCAGCGAACCGGTGCTGACTTTGTCGCCGGTGTTGATTTTGATCTCTTTCACCGTGCCTGCGAACGGCGCCGGGACTTCCATCGACGCTTTGTCGCCTTCGACGACGATCAGAGATTGCTCGGCGGTGACTTTATCGCCCGCCTTCACCAGCACTTCGGTGACTTCCACTTCATCGCCGCCGATATCCGGCACGTTGACTTCTTTGGTCGCTGAGCCGCCGGAGGCCGCAGGCGCGCTGGCCGCTTCCTCTTTTACCTGCGGCTTGGCCGCAGCGGCGTCGCCGGAAGCGGCGGTTTCGAAGATCATAATCAGGGAGCCGGTGCTAACTTTATCGCCGGTGTTGATTTTGATCTCTTTCACCGTGCCCGCGAACGGCGCAGGCACTTCCATTGAGGCTTTATCGCCTTCAACGACGACCAGCGACTGTTCCGCTTCGACTTTATCGCCCACTTTCACCAGGATTTCGGTCACTTCGACTTCGTCGCTGCCGATGTCCGGCACGTTGACGTCTTTGCTGGCTGCGGCGGCCGGCGCTGGCTGCGCGTCGGCTTTCTTCTCGGCGGCTGGCGCTGGCGCAGCTTCCGCTGCGCCCTCCGCGTCAAAAATCATAATCAGTTTGCCGGTTTCGACTTTGTCGCCGGTGCTGACTTTGATCTCTTTCACCACGCCTGCCTGCGGCGACGGGACTTCCATCGACGCTTTGTCGCCTTCGACGACGATCAGCGACTGCTCGGCTTCCACCTTGTCGCCAACCTTGACCAGGATCTCGGTCACTTCAACTTCATCTGCACCGATGTCCGGTACCTTGATTTCGATAGCCATTAATCTTTACCTCTTATGCCAGACGCGGGTTGACTTTATCTGCATCGATGCTGAATTTGGCAATGGCGTCCGCCACCACTTTCTTATCGATTTCGCCGCGTTTGGCCAGTTCGCCCAGCGCTGCCACCACCACGTAGGAAGCATCTACTTCGAAGTGGTGACGCAGGTTCTCACGGCTGTCAGAGCGGCCGAAGCCGTCGGTGCCCAGTACGCGATAGTCGCTGGCCGGAATGTAGCTGCGAACCTGTTCAGCGAACAGTTTCATGTAGTCGGTTGAGGCAACGGCAGGCGCGTCGTTCATCACCTGAGCGATGTAAGGCACGCGCGCTTCTTCCGTCGGGTGCAGCATGTTCCAGCGCTCGCAATCCTGACCGTCGCGCGCCAGCTCGGTGAACGAGGTAACGCTGTAAACGTCGGAGCCGATGCCGTAATCCTTCGCCAGAATCTGCGCCGCGTCGCGTACGTGACGCAGGATGGCGCCGGAGCCCAGCAGCTGCACTTTGCCTTTGCTGCCTTCTACGGTTTCCAGCTTGTAGATACCCTTACGGATACCCTCTTCCGCGCCCTGCGGCATCGCTGGCATATGGTAGTTTTCGTTCAGCGTGGTGATGTAGTAGTAGATGTTTTCCTGCGCGTCGCCATACATGCGCGTCAGGCCATCCTGCATGATCACCGCAACTTCATAGGCGAAAGCCGGATCATAAGAGATACAGTTCGGAATGGTCAGCGCCTGAATATGGCTGTGGCCATCTTCATGCTGCAGACCTTCGCCGTTCAGCGTGGTGCGACCGGAGGTACCGCCGATCAGGAAGCCGCGGGCCTGTTGGTCGCCCGCCGCCCAGCAGAGATCGCCGATGCGCTGGAAGCCGAACATAGAGTAGTAGATGTAGAACGGGATCATCGGCAGGTTGTTGGTGCTGTAAGAAGTCGCAGCCGCCAGCCAGGACGCACCGGCGCCCAGTTCGTTGATCCCTTCCTGCAGGATCTGACCTTTTTCGTCTTCTTTATAGTAAGCAACCTGCTCACGGTCCTGCGGCGTGTACTGCTGGCCGTTCGGACTGTAGATGCCGATCTGACGGAACAGGCCTTCCATACCGAAGGTACGCGCTTCGTCAGCGATGATCGGCACCAGACGATCTTTGATCGACTTGTTCTTCAGCATCACGTTCAGGGCGCGAACGAAAGCGATGGTAGTGGAGATCTCTTTGTTCTGCTCTTCCAGCAGCGGCGCGAAATCTGCTAGCGTTGGCAGCTCAAGCTTCTCGGTGAAGTTTGGCTGACGGCTCGGCAGATAGCCGCCCAGCTTCTGACGCTGGCCGTGCAGGTAGTTGTACTCTTCGGAACCTTTTTCGAAGGTGACGTACGGCAGTTTTTCCAGCGCTTCGTCAGCAACCGGCACGTTGAAGCGATCGCGGACGTAACGTACGCCGTCCATGTTCATCTTCTTCACCTGGTGCGCGATGTTTTTGCCTTCTGCGGTGTCGCCCATACCATAGCCTTTAATGGTATGCGCCAGGATTACGACCGGCTTGCCTTTGGTTTCCTGCGCTTTTTTCAGTGCCGCGTAGATTTTCTTCGGATCGTGACCGCCGCGGTTCAGCGCGAAGATCTCGTCGTCGGTCATATCTTTCACCAGCTCGGCGGTTTCTGGATATTTACCGAAGAAGTGCTCGCGCACGTAGGCGCCGTTGCGCGATTTGAAGGTCTGATAGTCGCCGTCGACGGTTTCATTCATCAGCTGAATCAACTTGCCGCTGGTATCTTTACGCAGCAGTTCATCCCAACGGCTGCCCCAGATAACCTTGATCACTTCCCAGCCGGCGCCGCCGAAGATGCCTTCCAGCTCGTTGATGATCTTGCCGTTGCCGGTGACCGGGCCATCCAGACGCTGCAGGTTACAGTTGATGATGAACACCAGGTTGTCCAGCTTCTCGCGGGTCGCGATGGTGATAGCGCCTTTAGATTCCGGCTCGTCCATCTCGCCGTCGCCCAGGAACGCGTATACGGTCTGCGCGGAGGTGTCTTTCAGGCCGCGGTGTTCCAGATATTTCAGGAACTTCGCCTGATAGATGGCGGACAGCGGACCCAACCCCATGGAGACGGTCGGGAACTGCCAGAATTCCGGCATCAGTTTCGGGTGCGGATAGGAAGAGAGACCATTGCCATGCACTTCCTGACGGAAGTTGTTCATCTGCTCTTCGGTCAGACGGCCTTCAAGGAACGCGCGTGCGTAGACGCCCGGAGAGATATGCCCCTGGAAGTAAACCAGATCGCCGCCGTCTTTATCGTTGCGCGCGCGGAAGAAATGGTTGAAGCAGACTTCATAGATCGTTGCGGAAGACTGGAAAGATGAGAGGTGACCGCCCAGCTCCAGATCTTTTTTCGACGCACGCAGTACCGCCATCATGGCGTTCCAGCGAATTGCGGAACGGATACGACGCTCCAGAGAGGCGTTGCCCGGATAGTCCGGTTCATCTTCAACGGCGATAGAGTTGATATAGTTGCTGACAGCAGTACCTGCAGCGACCTTCACGCCGCCCTTACGCGCTTCATTCAGCACCTGGTCAATCAGGAACTGCGCACGCTCAACACCTTCTTCACGGATGACCGATTCGATCGCCTGTAGCCAGTCGCGGGTTTCGATCGGATCCACGTCATTATGTAAACGTTCTGACATGGGGGTATTCCTTATCTGTGTCTAATACGTTGAATTGTCTGGAGCCTGTCTCCCTGCATTCTGCTTCATTCCAAAATGCAAGGAGACAGGCCCGTCGTTAGTTGCCGCGTATTCCCTTATCTTTTACCTGTTGGCGACAAGCCCGCCCGTTCGTAGCCGCCGTCCTCTTTTCTGAACGCCTGAGCCGCTGCCGGGAACCTGAATGCCCTCATGCAAAATCCTGGTTTTTAAAATTACGCGTTATTCCTTACGTTGCTGTAAACGACGCAGGGAGCGTTCACGACGCGTCTGCTCCCGACTTCTGTCCAGCAATATCTCCTCGATAAACGCCAGATGACGGTGTGAGGCTTCGCGCGCCTTTTCCGGCTCGCGGGCCACAATCGCCTCAAAAATACTGGCGCGATGGTTGCTCACCTGTGCCAGCATTTCCCGGCGTGAGTAAAGCAATTCAAAATTCTGTCTTACGTTTTTTTCCAGCATCGGCCCCATTGAGCGCAGCAAATGCAGCAGCACGACATTATGGGCCGCTTCCGTAACGGCGATTTGATACTGCATGACTGCATCCGCTTCAGCATCCAGATCGCCGCTCTGCTGAGCGTGCTGAATCGCCAGATGGCAGTCGCGAATGCGCTGTAAATCTTCCTCGGTGCCACGCAGGGCGGCGTAGTAAGCGGCGATACCTTCGAGAGCGTGGCGGGTTTCGAGCAGGTCAAACTGGGATTCAGGATGATCGGCGAGCAGCCCTACCAGCGGATCGCTCAGGCTCTGCCACAGATTCTTTTGTACGAAGGTGCCCCCGCCCTGACGACGCAGCAGTAATCCTTTTGCTTCCAGGCGTTGTATCGCTTCACGCAAAGAGGGACGTGAAACATCGAACTGCCTGGCGAGTTCACGTTCAGGGAGAAGCTTTTCGCCCGGACGCAGCGTCCCTTCCATAATCAGGGACTCAAGCTGTTGCTCTATTGCATCGGAGAGCTTTGGTTGGCGAATCTTACTGTAGGCCATAGTCCCTTCTTCTGCCAGGCGCCGAAGTAAATTGGTAATACCAATTAGAAAAAAGTGACGTTAAAGTAACAAAGTATTCACCTTCTGTCTATATGGCTACAGCCCGAATTGTGCTGTCTGTCGGGTGTTGAAATGCCCGAAAACAGCACGGAAAAGACGCTATTTCTCCGCGAATGGACAATCTCCCTGGCGCGATTTTACCAAACCTTACACGAAGTTAGACCCGGATCTCATTTTACGTCATAAAAGAACCCTATTCGTCTTTATTCGAATTTTATGGCAAAAAATAATTTTGACGTGACCGGCGCAACGCTTTTCTGACAATCCCGTGCCATGAAAAAGAAAGCAGGTGCAATATTTCTCGCCTACCACTATTCTGAGCCTCGCGATAGCACTGGAAACAAATTGTGATAACCGCTTATGTAAAACTAACAATACAGAAAACGTAACGATATTATTACAAAGCCAGGCGCCTGCCCGCAGGCGTCAAAACGCCAACTCTTCAGGGAAGGCGAAAGAACAAGCATGAGGATTTTTATGGAACAACAGCAGGGCGAGACGCTGAAGCGCGGATTAAAGAACCGTCATATTCAGCTGATTGCATTAGGCGGCGCCGTCGGCACCGGCCTGTTTCTGGGAATTGGGCAAACTATCCAAATGGCCGGGCCGTCAGTCTTGCTGGGCTATGCCATTGGCGGTTTTATCGCATTTTTGATTATGCGCCAGCTGGGCGAAATGGTGGTGGAAGAACCGGTTGCCGGTTCTTTCAGCCACTTCGCCTATAAATACTGGGGCAACTTTGCCGGCTTCGCCTCCGGCTGGAACTACTGGGTGCTCTATGTGCTGGTGGCGATGGCGGAGCTGACCGCCGTCGGCAAATATGTGCAGGTCTGGTGGCCGGAGTTCCCCTCCTGGGCGACCGCCGCGATTTTCTTCGTTCTGATTAACGGCATTAACCTGACCAACGTCAAAGTCTACGGCGAGATGGAGTTCTGGTTCGCCATTATTAAAGTGGTCGCCGTGGTCGGGATGATCCTGTTCGGCGGCTGGCTGCTGCTGAGCGGACAAGGCGGCCCGGAAGCGTCGGTCACCAATATCTGGTCTCAGGGCGGTTTCTTCCCTCACGGCATTAGCGGGCTGGTAATGGCGATGGCGGTGATCATGTTCTCCTTCGGCGGCCTGGAACTGGTCGGTATTACCGCCGCCGAAGCGGACGATCCGACGAAAAGCATCCCACGCGCCACCAACCAGGTTATCTACCGCATCCTGATCTTCTATATCGGCTCGCTGGCGGTGCTGCTGTCTCTCTATCCGTGGGTAAAAGTCGTAGGCGAAAGCAGCCCATTCGTGATGATTTTCCACGATCTCGGCGAAACGCTGGTAGCCAATGTCTTAAACGTCGTATTCCTGACGGCGGCGCTGTCGGTCTATAACAGCTGCGTATACAGCAACAGCCGTATGCTTTACGGCCTGGCTAAACAGGGCAGCGGCCCGCAGGCGCTGCTGAAAGTCGACCGCCGCGGCGTGCCCTATATCGCTCTGGGCGTATCGGCGCTGGCGACCGCCATCTGCGTGCTGATCAACTACCTGATGCCTGGCGAAGCGTTCGGCCTGCTGATGGCGCTGGTGGTCTCCGCACTGGTGATTAACTGGGCGATGATCAGTCTGGCGCACCTGAAATTCCGCAAGGCTAAAGATCGTCAGGGTGTACAGACGCGCTTCCGCGCCATTCTCTATCCGGCAGGCAACTGGATCTGCCTGATCTTTTTGGCGGCGATTCTGGTGATTATGCTGATGACGCCGGGCATGGCGATCTCGGTTTGGTTGATTCCGGTCTGGCTGATCGTGCTGGCGATCGGCTACGCGATTAAGAACAAAACACAGCGTGCGTAATCCTCCGCCGGGCGCCCCGCGCCCGGCTCTCCTTCCTGACTAATCGTTACGCCCTTCACATTTTTTCCGTCGCAGTTATTTTGTCCATCTTCATGGCCAACCTGTATTAGCCCACCAATCGTTAAGCCGCAATAATCATTCCACGGCTCTGTAGGAGAAAATATAATGAACGGATCTGCGCTTTCTTTTCGAGAAAAGCTGGGTTACGGCATGGGCGACGCTGGCTGCAATATGATTGGCGGCGCGATTATGCTATTTCTTAACTATTTCTATACCGATGTATTTGGCTTGGCGCCTGCGCTGGTGGGCGTATTGCTCCTTTCCGTGCGCGTGCTGGATGCGGTGACCGATCCTATAATGGGCGCCATCGCCGATCGTACCCAGAGCCGCTGGGGGCGATTTCGTCCGTGGCTGTTGTGGGTGTCGGTGCCTTACGTTCTGTTCAGCGTGCTGATGTTTACCACGCCGGACTGGAGCTATGAATACAAAGTGATGTACGCTTTCGTCACCTATTTCCTGATGTCGCTGGCCTATACCGCCATCAATATTCCTTACTGCTCGCTGGGCGGCGTCATTACCAACGATCCCCATGAGCGCGTCTCCTGCCAGTCCTATCGTTTTGTCATGGTCGGCATCGCCACGCTGATTCTCTCCCTGACGCTGCTGCCGATGACCGAATGGTTCGGTGGCGGCGACAAGGCGCGCGGCTATCAAATGGCGATGGGCGTGATGGCGATTATCGGGCTGCTGATGTTCCTTTACTGCTTCGCTACGGTACGCGAACGTATCCGCCCCGCCGTTCCCACTAACGACGATCTGAAAAACGATCTGCGCGGCGTGTGGAAAAACGATCAGTGGGTGCGCATTCTGCTGCTGACCTTTTGCAACGTCTGCCCCGGTTTTATCCGCATGGCGGCGACGATGTATTACGTCACCTGGGTCATGGGGCAATCCACCCATTTCGCCACGCTGTTTATCAGCCTTGGCGTGGTGGGCATGATGATCGGCAGCACGCTGGCGAAAGTGCTGACAGATCGCTGGTGCAAGCTGAAGGTTTTCTTTTGGACCAATATCGCGTTGGCGATCTTCTCCTGCGGCTTTTACTTCCTGAATCCGCAGGCGACGGTGCTGGTGGCGGTCATGTATTTCCTGCTGAATATCCTGCATCAGATCCCCTCCCCGCTGCACTGGTCGCTGATGGCGGACGTGGATGATTACGGCGAATGGAAGACCGGCAAGCGTATCACCGGCATCAGCTTCTCCGGCAACCTGTTCTTCCTGAAGGTCGGCCTGGCGGTGGCCGGGGCGATGGTCGGCTTCCTGCTCTCTTTCTACGGCTACGATGCCGGCGCGAAACAGCAGGACGCCAGCGCCATCAACGGCATTATGCTGCTGTTTACCGTGATCCCCGGCATCGGCTACCTGATTACCGCAGGCGTGGTGCGCCTGTTAAAAGTCGACCGTCAACTGATGCAGACCATCCAGCAGGATCTGGCGAAACGGCGGGAAAACTATCGTGAGCTGAGCGCGCTGCGCGACGGCAATACTTTTGCTATCAAACCAGAAGGAACGGCACCATGACTACCCAGTGGCCTAATCCATTTATCGAACAGCGGGCGGACCCGTTTATTTTACGCCATCAGGATCGCTACTACTTTATCGCCTCGGTGCCCGAATATGACCGCCTGGAGCTGCGCTGCGCCGACACTCTTCTCGGTCTGGCGGAAGCAGAGACGGTGGTGGTGTGGCGCAAACCCGACGTCGGCCCGATGAGCGCGCTGATCTGGGCGCCGGAAATCCACCATGTGAACGGTCAATGGGTGATCTACTTTGCTGCGGCGCCGAGCCGGGAGATTAAAGAAGGGCTGTTTCAGCACCGCATGTACGCCCTGACCTGCGACGACGCCGATCCGCTGGCGGGAGAATGGCAGGATCGCGGCCGCATTCAGACGCCGATCGACAGTTTTTCGCTCGATGCGACCACCTTCCAGCATCAGGGCAAGCAGTGGTATCTGTGGGCGCAAAAAGATCCGGCTATCCCCGGCAACTCCAATCTTTATCTGGCGGAACTGGAGAATCCCTGGACGCTGAAAGGCAGGCCGGTGATGCTGAGCCGTCCTGAATATGAGTGGGAGTGCGCAGGATTCAGCGTTAACGAAGGCCCGGCCGTTATTCGTCACGGCAACCGCCTGTTTGTCAGCTATTCCGCCAGCGCGACGGATGAAAATTACTGCCTGGGCCTGCTGTGGATCGATGTGGATGACGATCCGATGCAGCCCGCCCACTGGAATAAATCCGCCCGGCCGGTCTTCACCACCAGCTGGGAAAACCGCCAGTACGGGCCGGGGCATAACAGCTTTACCGTCGATGAAGAAGGCAACGATCTGCTGGTCTATCACGCGCGCAACTACACCGAAATTGAAGGCGATCCGCTGTGGGACCCGAATCGCCATACGCGCATAAAAAACATTGGCTGGGACGCCAACGGCATGCCGGACTTCGGCGTGCCGCCAGCCGACACCACGTTACACCAGCGTGCCGTAAATGGTGAGTAGCGCCACCACCACCACAATCACCAGCGAGACCTTTTTGGCCAGCGCCACGGCAATCCGTGGCGTTTCCACGCTGTCGTTACGCTCATCGCGTTCCAGCGAATATTGCGCCAGCTGCGTCAGCACCTGATACTGCGGGCGGCGCAGATCGCCCAGCGCTGCAAACCAGGCGGGCAGCGCGCGTTCGCCGTGTCCTAACAATGCGTAAGCCGCGCCTGCCAGACGAACCGGAATCCAGTCCACCCAGTGCAGGAGGCGGTCGATGCCGGAACGGGCGCGCTCAAGCGGCGTCTGGTGTTTCGCCAGCCAGCTTTGCCAGGCGCGCAGGAAGGCGTAGCCGGTCAGCAGCACCGGCCCCCAGGCGCCGCCGACAACAAACCAGAACAGTGGCGCCAGATAGAAGCGGTAGTTGATCCACAACAGCGCGTTTTGCAGTTCTTTCAGCGTCTCCTGCTGATTGCATTCAACCGGCATGCCGTGGATCAGCGTCAGCTCCTCCGCCATTGCGCCGCAGGCGTTGGCGTCGCCGTGGCTGGCAGCCTTCAGATAAGCGTGATAATGCAGACGCATTGAACCCGCGCCTATACAAAGCAGCCCCGTAACGATCCAGAACAGTAGTTGAGGCACGCCGAAGAACAGACCGCGCAGCGAGAGGATAATCACCAGCACCAGCAGCATTGCCACCAGCGTCATGCCGACGGTGCGCCAGAGGGAAAAATGGCGGCGCTGACGGAAAAAGGGCTCAAGACGATGATCGAGCTGCCAGCGTTCGCCCATTTTAAACAGGCGTTCCCAACCTAAAACCAGTAACAAAGAAAAAAGCGTCATGCATTCCGCTCCGGTAAATGTAAGCTGGCGGTCTCCGGCAGACCGCGCAGAAAGCGCGTCCAGTCAAACGCGGGACCCGGATCGGTCTTGCGTTCCGGCGCGATATCACTGTGCCCGGTTATACGCGCGGGCGTAATCGGATAATGCTGCATCAGCAGGCGCGTTATCTCCTGCAACGCCTGATACTGCGCATCGGTGTAGGCGAGCGTATCGGTGCCTTCCAGCTCAATGCCGATAGAAAAATCATTGCAGTTTTCCCTCCCCTGCCAGCAGGAAAGGCCGGCGTGCCAGGCGCGCTTATCGAAAGGCACGTACTGCACGATTTCGCCGTCGCGTCGGATCAGACAGTGCGCAGCGACGCGCAGGTGAGCGATATCGGCGAAATAAGGATGGGCGGCCGGATCAAGTGTGCCGGTAAACAGCGCATCGATCCAGGGGCCGCCGAACTCGCCGGGCGGCAGGCTGATGTTATGCACCACCAGCAGGCTGGGCGTCTCCTCATCCGGGCGGATATTGAAATGCGGTGAAGGCACCTGGCGCACGTCCGTCAGCCAGCCCTCTTTTAACTCCATGCCGGGATCTCCTGTTCATTTTTTTACACAGCCTAACATGAATTAGTCGACCTATTTACATTCCTTGTGCGACCCTTTTCAGGATCAAAAAGGTTCTGACTGGGTCTTTCCCAGGCCTAAATAGCGCCTTCTGAGCCCCTCCCGACACGCATTATCCAGTGAAAAAACGCGGAATTTGTTTAGCGCACTAAACTTTATACCCTGAACTGGCGCCTGACGGCGCGCCAGGATAGAGTAAGCGCATCGCAAAAAACCATGACGGGAACTTTATGACACAGCGACGTTACAACCCTGAAAACCGACGCGCGGCTCTGCTTTCACGCATTAAAGATGATATTCCTGGCGCCGTGGCGCTGGCTTTGCGAGAAGATCTCGGCGGCGAGGCCAACGCTGAAAACGATATTACCGCCAGCCTGCTTCCTGCTGATAAGCAGGCGCAGGCGACAGTGATTACACGCGAAGCCGGTGTTTTCTGTGGTAAACGCTGGGTGGAGGAAGTCTTTATTCAGCTGGGGAATCAGGCGCAGCTCACCTGGCGCGTTGCGGATGGCGATGCGATCGAGGCGGGACAAACGCTGTTTGAAGTTTCCGGTCCGGCGCGTCTGCTGCTCACCGCTGAACGCACCGCGCTCAACTTCGTGCAGACGCTTTCCGGCGTCGCCAGCGAAGTCAGCCGCTACGTCAGTCTGCTGGAAGGCACGCAGACCCGCCTGCTGGATACGCGTAAAACGCTGCCGGGGCTGCGTACCGCTCTGAAATACGCCGTGCTGTGCGGCGGCGGGGAAAACCATCGCCTCGGACTCTCGGACGCCTTTCTCATTAAGGAGAACCATATTATCGCCAGCGGCTCCATTCAGCAGGCGGTGGAAAAGGCGCTCTGGCTGCATCCCGATGTGCCGGTCGAAGTGGAAGTCGAAACGCTGAATGAGCTGGAGCAGGCGCTGGCGGCTGGCGCCGATATCGTTATGCTCGATAACTTCTCCGTTGAACAGATGCGCGAAGCGGTCAGCATCAACCAGGGTCGGGCGCTGTTGGAAGTCTCCGGCAACGTCACCGACCAGACGCTGCGCAGCTTCGCCGAAACCGGCGTTGATTACATTTCGGTAGGGGCGCTGACCAAGCATGTGCGGGCGCTGGATCTCTCCATGCGCTTCCGCTAAGCCGGTTACGGGTGGCGCTCCCTGAGCGCCACGCCTGCCTCACTGCACGTTGACTCGCCGCCTTCTCTCCGCCCCTTAGTTTTCTTGCATATCGCCAGATAACTTTGCGAGGTCGCTTCCAGCTTTTCTGCCGCCTGCGGCAACACGGTGAATATTTTACGGCCGCTTTTCCAGTTCCTCTTGCTTCCCCTCGTCCCTTTGCGCTCCGTTAGCTAACGTCGGGTCTGTAACCCACATGGAGAAGTGCAAATGAGACAACAAGGTTTTACGCTGATTGAATTGATGATTGTGATTGGCATCGTGGCGATACTCAGCGCTATCGGCATACCCGCTTACCAGAACTACCTGCAGAAGGCCGCCCTGACCGATATGCTGCAAACGATGCTGCCTTATAAAACGGCGGTTGAGCTCTGTGCGGTTGAACATGGCGCAACGACAAACTGTAGCGCAGGTAGCAACGGCGTGCCGGCGGCGAAGCGTTCGCGCTATGTGGCTTCCGTCAGCGTAACGGCGGGCGCGATCGCGCTTACCGGCCAGGAGAGTCTGAATGGCCTGAAGGTCACCCTTACCCCACAATGGCAAAGCAATGAAGGCCAGATGAACTGGCAGCGCAGCTGTGACAGCACTAACGCTGGCTTGCAGGATGCATGCCGTGCGGTGTTCCGCTTCGATGACGATGAGGTTAAGCCATGAACAGCGCTAACCTTCGCCTACAGGAGATTTGCCGCCAGTATCAGGCATTGCTGATCAAAGAAGATGCGGCGACGATTACGGTGGCGGTTGCCGGCGCGCCATCGCCCTTGATGCTGGAGGCGTTGCAGTTTACCGGTCAGCGTCAGATATCGGTAGAACGTTGGCCGCAGGCGCGGCTTGAGCAGCTGCGCGGCATGCCAGCGAAAGCAGAAGAAGCGCAGATACCGTCAGCCTCCGTTACGGCGCTGGTTGACCAACTGCTGCTGCAGGCGTTTCAACGCCGCGCCTCCGATATCCATATTGAACCCGGCGCGGATGGCATGCGGGTGCGGCTGCGTATTGACGGCGTAATGCAGCCATTACAGAGCATCAGCGATACGCAGCAGGCGCCGCTGCTTGCGCGCCTTAAGATCCTCGCTAACCTGGATATCGCCGAGCGCCGTCTGCCCCAGGATGGGCAATTCAGCGTCAGCGTGCAGGATGAAGCGATTGCGTTCCGTCTCGCCACCCTGCCGGTTCACAACGGCGAAAAAGCGGTGATCCGTTTGCTGCAGAGCGCATCGCAGGCGTTGACGCTGGCGCAACTGGGGATGCAGCCCGCCGCGCTCGCCTGTTTTTGCCGCGCGCTGGCCCAGCCGCAGGGGCTGATTCTGGTGACCGGCCCGACCGGCAGCGGCAAAACCCATACGCTCTATAGCGGTCTTAGCCACCTTAACCAACCGGGAAAAAATTTGTGCAGCGTTGAAGACCCGGTGGAAATTCCGCTGGCGGGCGTTAATCAAACGCAGATCAATCCACGCGCCGGGCTTGATTTTCAACGCGTGCTGCGCGCCCTGCTACGCCAGGACCCGGATGTGATTATGCTGGGCGAAATTCGCGATAGCGAAAGTGCGGAGATCGCGGTAAAGGCGGCGCAAACCGGTCATCTGGTGCTTTCTACGCTGCATACCAACTCCCCTGTCGAGACGCTAACGCGCCTCGGACAGATGGGCATTCCGGGTTATCTGCTGGCTTCCGCGCTGCGGCTGGTGATTGCGCAACGGTTGGTGCGTCGCCTTTGCCCGCACTGCCGCTCGCCGGCGGAAAAAATTGATGACCTGCCTGCGCATCTCTGGTCCGGCAGCCTGCAAAACTGGCAGGCTACCGGCTGCGATCACTGCTTTTCCGGCTACTACGGCCGGCTGGCGCTGTTTGAGCTGCTGGCGATTAACAGTGAACTGCAAACGGCTATCGCCGCGGACGCCGGTAGCGAGACGTTGAATGCGCTGGCGCAGCGGCAGGATCTAAACAGCCTGCTGGTAGAAGGGCTGCATGCGGTCGATCGCGGCGATACATCGCTGGCGGAAGTGTATCGCGTGATAGGCGTGGAACATGGCTAACTGTCGCCTCTGGCGCTGGCAGGCGATGAATCAACAGGGTGAGCTAGTGGAAGGATGCTGGCTGGGGGAAAACGAGCAGGCCGTCATGACGAAAATGGCGGCGCTGCAACTTATGCCGCTTTCCTGCAAGGCGGGCAAATATTTCCGCGCCCGTGACTGGAAGACGCGTCAGAAAGTCGCCCTGATGCATCAGCTGGCGACGCTGCTGAAGGCTGGCCTGACGCTCTCTACCGGGTTACATCTGCTGAGCGAAGGCGAACCTCATCCCGGCTGGCGTGCCCTGCTGGCAGCGTTGCAGGAAGAGGTTGAACAGGGAACGCCTTTTTCCATAGCGCTGGCGAAATGGCCTGGTATTTTCCCTCCTCTTTACGCCGCGCTGATGAAGGTCGGCGAGTTGACCGGCCAGTTAGATCGCTGCTGCGCTCAACTGGCCAGTCAGCAGGAACGGCAGATGCGGTTACAGAAAAAGGTAGTTACCGCGCTGCGCTATCCGCTGTTCATTTTATTGATCGCGCTGACGGTAGCTGGCGGTATGCTGTTGCTGGTGCTGCCGGAGTTCGTCGCCATCTATCAGGCATTCAACGCGCCGCTGCCTGCCTTTACCGCCGCCGTACTGACGCTCTCGGCGGGACTGCAACGGCTGTTTGCGCCGTTGGCGCTCATCATGGCCGGCCTGCTTGGTTTCTGGCGCTATCAGCGTAAACGACGGCCTGAATGGCAGCGAAACGAACAGCGTTGCCTGCTGCGGCTACCGTTGCTTTCGAAACTGTGGCGCGGCAGCTTGCTCAGCCAGATATTCGCCATCCTGACCCTTACCCAGCAGGCAGGATTGCCGCTGCTGCAGGGGCTCCAGGCGGTAGAGCAAACGCTGACGCCCCGGCTGTGGCGCGACGCGATACGGCAGCTGCAGACGCAGATTGCGGAAGGAACGCCGCTGCATCAGGCGATCGCTGACAGCGCCCTGTTCACTTCGCTCTGTCGGCAGCTGATAAAAGTAGGGGAAGAAGCAGGCGCGCTGGATGATTTGCTGGCCCGTCTGGCGCAGTGGCATGAAAGCCAGACGCATGAGCTGGCTGATACGCTGGCGACCACGCTGGAACCGGTAATGATGCTGATTACCGGCGCCATTGTCGGTACGCTGGTGGTCGCCATGTATCTGCCCATCTTCAGCCTGGGCGAGGTAATGAATTAGCGGTTAAAAACGCGGTTTTCCTGCTCCGCTACGCGAATAAAGGTGGTGCGCTTGGTCAGTTCCTTCAGGCGTTCCGCGCCGACATAGGTACAGGCGGAACGCAGGCCGCCGAGAATATCGCGCGCCGTCGCGTCAACCGGGCCGCGCAGCGGCAGCTTAACCGTTTTGCCTTCGGCCGCACGGTATTCCGCAACGCCGCCCACGTGACGTTTCATGGCGGATTCGGAACTCATGCCGTAAAACAGCATGAATTTTTCGCCGTTCTCTTCAACAATATGCCCTTCGCATTCATCGTGCGCAGCCAGCATACCGCCGAGCATAACGAAATCCGCGCCGCCGCCGAACGCTTTGGCGACGTCGCCCGGCACCGAACAACCGCCGTCGCTAACGATCTGCCCGCCCAGACCATGCGCGGCATCGGCGCACTCAATCACGGCGGAAAGCTGCGGATAACCTACCCCGGTTTTTACGCGCGTGGTGCAAACCGAACCGGGACCGATACCCACCTTGACGATATCCGCACCGGAGAGGATCAGCTCTTCGACCATCTCGCCGGTCACGACGTTGCCCGCACAGATCGTTTTATCCGGGCAGGCTTCACGCGCCCGCTGCAGGAATTCAACGAAATGCTCGGAGTAACCGTTCGCTACGTCGATACAGATAAAATTCAGCGCAGGCGACAGCGCCAGCACCGCTTTTAGCTTGTCGAAGTCGGCGTCGGAAGTGCCGGTGGAGACCATCACATGTTGCAGCACCTGCTCCGGCACGCGCTGGACAAATGCGCGCCATTCGTCAACGCTGTAATGCTTGTGCACCGCAGTAAGGATATCGAAGCTGGCCAGCGCTTCAGCCATGCGGAAGGTACCTACGGTATCCATATTGGCGGCGATGATCGGAACGCCAGACCAGGCGATGCCGGAGTGTTTGAAAGTAAACTGACGGCTCAGCTCTACCTGTGAACGGCTTTTTAAGGTAGAACGTTTCGGGCGGATTAAAACATCTTTGAAACCCAGTTTTAAATCTTCTTCAATACGCATGACAGCTTTCCTGGTTAATGGCGACGATCTGACGATCGGGGGCTGCAGCCAGCTCCAGTGACGCTATCATACGCGCTAAAAACGCACGTACAAGACTGCGAAATTGCCTTTATTTACGCTACAATCCCGTAAATTTACCTGAAGAGAAGCGATGTGATCGCTATTGCAAAATATACCGATCACAGTGCGCGTTAATCTCAGGCTAACCGGCGTTTACAGGCGAAGCAGGAACCGATAAAGATGCCTTACACCGTTGCGCTGACCGGCGGGATCGGCAGTGGAAAAAGCACCGTCGCCCAGGCCTTCGCACAGCATGGCGTGGATATTATTGATGCCGACGTGATTGCGCGTCAGGTGGTGGAGCCTGGACAACCCGCGTTGGCGGAGATAGCGGCGCACTTTGGCCCTTCTGTTCTTCTGGCGGACGGCTCGCTGAATCGCGCTGCATTGCGCCAAACGATATTCAACGCGCCAGCGGAAAAAACCTGGCTCAATCAACTGCTGCATCCGCTGATCCATGCAGAGACACGGCGGCAAATTATGGCGGCCCGCTCCCCCTGGTGCTTATGGGTAGTGCCGCTGCTGGTGGAAAATCGTCTGGAAAAACTGGCCGATCGGGTGCTGGTGGTGGATGTCGATCCTGCGGTTCAGATTACGCGCACCATCGCCCGCGATCGCGTCACGCGCGAACAGGCCGAAAAAATTATTGCCGCTCAGGCCACACGCGAAGCGCGTCTGGCCGTGGCGGATGACATTATTGAAAACAGCGGGCGTCCTGAAGAAGTGGCGCCGCTGGTCGCCGAACTGCATCAGTGCTATCTGGCGCTGGCCAGAGCGACAAAACAGGATTAACAGCATGAGCAAAATCGTTCTTTTCGAGCATCCGTTAAATGAAAAAATGCGCACCTGGCTGAGGATTGAGTTTCTGCTGCAACAGCTTCAGGCTTGTGCCAATATTACCGATTACCTGACCGCCCTGACCTTTTTCCGCAATATCAGCGAGCTGCTGGATGTGTTTGAGCGCGGCGAGCTGCGCACTGAGATGCTGAAAGAGCTGGAGCGTCAGCAGCAAAAACTGCTGGCCTGGTGCGACGTGCCCGGCGTGGATACCGAACGGGTGGAAGCGCTGCGTCGACAGCTGAAAAGCCGCGCCGGGGAACTGATGGCGGCGCCGCGCATTGGCCAGTCGCTGCGCGAAGATCGCCTGATTGCGCTGGTGCGTCAGCGCCTGAGCATTCCCGGCGGCTGTTGCAGTTTCGATTTGCCGACGCTGCATGTCTGGCTGCATCTCGATCAGCCGCTGCGCGATGCGCAGGTCGCCAGCTGGATGGGCTCGCTCGATCCGCTGCGTCAGGCGCTGTTTATGATTCTGGAGCTGATCCGTCAGTCCGGCGTTTTCCGCCATCAGACCAGCCTGAACGGTTTTTATCAGGATAACGCCGAGGGCGCTGACCTGCTGCGTCTGCAACTGACGCTGGAGGACAATCTTTATCCGCAGGTATCGGGCCATAAAACCCGTTACGCGATCCGTTTTCTACCGCTTGACAGCGAGCGTGGTGAAGTGCCGGCACGTCTCGATTTCGAGCTGGCCTGTTGTTAGAGGGGTTATATGAGTAAAGATGTCACGAAAGTCGCCTGTCCGACCTGCGGCAGAACGGTCATCTGGGGAGAAGAGAGTCCGTTTCGTCCGTTTTGCAGTAAGCGCTGCCAGCTAATCGATCTGGGAGAGTGGGCCGCTGAGGAAAAACGTATCCCCAGCAGCAACGATCTCACCGACAGCGATGACTGGAGTGAGGAAGACATTCAGCGTCACTGACACCTGGACGGAAATTCAGTCCTGAATTACGGGCGCGCTTCCGCCAGCAGGCGCGCCACCAGCTTGTGGTTCGCCGGTGGAAACTCATCGGCGACCAGCTCGCGCTGAGGTACCCAGCGCTGCGGCTGGCCTTCTTTCCCCCAGGGCTCGCCCTGCCACTGTTCCACCATAAAAAAGTGCAGCGTCACGCGCAGATCTTCATAGGTGTGATCGGCATTGCCAAATGCGGTCGCCGCTATCACCACAATGCCGGTCTCTTCCAGCAGCTCGCGCTTCAGCGCCTGCTCCGGCGTTTCGCCTACTTCGATTTTCCCGCCCGGAAACTCCCACATATTCGCCATATGGGAGTCGGCCGGACGGCGCGTCAGAAAGATTTCCTGCTGTGCATTGCGAATGATGCCAACAGCGACCTGAAGATGTTTCATTTTCGCATCCTTGTTAATGGAGTGAAGGGCAGTATAGCCTGATTTTGTTACCGGTTTATCCCTGCTTACCCAGGGAACACTCGGTGAGGCGCATATGACCGATTCTCGCCAGCGGTTTATCTTCGGGAACACTCATGACGAAGTGGCAGGAACACCTGACGCTGCGGTTTATCCCCGCTGGCGCAGGGAACACTCTAAATCTATATAATTGATTTAAAAACAAAAAACATGGCACGTAAAGCTACCAATCCATTCCACATTTTAAAGAACGCTATTAGCCTGATTTAAAAGCGTTTTAAAGAATAGTCACCGATACCCACCAGCGCTTTTCACTTCATCACAAAACAAAATATCAACACAGAAAACTACTCGCCCTTTTCTTTCGCCCAATAAAAAGGGAGCCTTTCAGCTCCCTTCTCACTTACGATTTTATCAGGCCAGACGACCGTGGCACTGCTTGTACTTTTTGCCGGAACCGCACGGGCACGGGTCGTTGCGCCCTACTTTGCGTTCGCCGGTTTCGGCGGCCAGCGCGGCGGCGGCCTGCGTTTCATCATCAACGTGGCTTAGCTGCTGCTGCTGCGCCAGACGCTCAGCTTCTTCACGACGCTGCGCCTCCATCGCCTCCACTTCTTCCGGCATGCGCACCTGCACCTTGCTCAGCGTGCTGATCACTTCATACTTCAGCGATTCCAGCATAGCGGCGAACATAGCGAAGGATTCACGCTTGTATTCCTGCTTCGGATCTTTCTGCGCATAGCCACGCAGATGGATGCCCTGACGCAGATAGTCCATCGCCGCCAGGTGCTCTTTCCACAGGGAATCCAGGGTTTGCAGCATCACGCCTTTTTCGAAGTTGCGCATCATCTCGGCGCCGACCACTTCTTCTTTACGCAGATAGACTTCCTTCGCCTGCTCAAGGATGCGCTCGCGCAGCGTCTCTTCATGCAGCTCCGGCTCTTTGTCCAGCCACTGTTTAATCGGCAGCTCAAGATCGAAGTCGTTTTTCAGGCGCTCTTCCAGACCGTCCACATCCCACATCTCTTCCAACGACTGCGGCGGAATGTAGCTGTCGATAGTGCTCTTGAAGACATCTTCGCGGATGCTGTTGATGGTTTCGCTGACGTCGGAAGCGTCCAGCAATTCATTACGCTGTGAGTAGATGGCGCGACGCTGATCGTTAGCGACGTCATCATATTCCAGCAGCTGCTTACGAATATCAAAGTTACGGCTTTCAACTTTACGCTGCGCGTTAGCAATCGCCTTGGTTACCCACGGATGTTCGATCGCTTCGCCCGGCTTCATGCCCAGCTTGCGCATCATATTGGTAACGCGATCGGAGGCGAAAATACGCATTAGCGCATCTTCCATCGACAGGTAGAAGCGGGAAGAACCTGGATCGCCCTGACGACCGGAACGGCCGCGCAGCTGGTTATCGATACGGCGCGATTCATGACGCTCGGTGCCGATAATATGCAGACCGCCGGACGCCAGCACCGCGTCGTGGCGTTTTTTCCAGTCCGCCTTGATAGCGGCGATTTGATCTTCGGTCGGGTTTTCCAGCGCTGCGACTTCGGCCTGCCAGCTGCCGCCCAGCATAATATCGGTACCACGGCCTGCCATGTTGGTGGCGATGGTGACCGCGCCAGGCTGACCCGCCTGCGCGACGATATCCGCTTCACGCGCGTGGAATTTGGCGTTCAGCACGTTGTGCTTGATGCCGGCGCGCGTCAGTTCATTAGAGACCACTTCCGATTTTTCGATGGAGATGGTGCCCACCAGGATCGGCTGGCCGTTCGCCGTACGCTCGCGAATATCTTCGATGATCGCATCGATCTTCTCCTTCTCGGTCATGTAGACCAGATCCGGCAGATCCTTACGCACCATTGGACGGTTGGTGGGGATAACGATGGTGTCCAGCTTGTAGATCGAGCTGAATTCAAAAGCTTCGGTATCAGCAGTACCGGTCATACCGGCCAGCTTCTCATAGAGACGGAAGTAGTTCTGGAAGGTAATGGAAGCCAGCGTCTGGTTTTCGTTCTGAATCTCGACGCCCTCTTTCGCTTCCACCGCCTGATGCAGGCCATCAGACCAGCGACGACCCTGCATGGTGCGCCCGGTATGCTCATCGACAATGATCACTTCGCCATCTTTAACGATGTAATCTACGTCGCGGGTAAACAGCGCATGGGCGCGCAGCGCGGCGGTGACATGGTGCATCAGCATGATGTTGTTCGGCGAATAGAGCGACTCGCCCTCCGCCATAATGCCTTCCTGCACCAGCAGCTCTTCAATAGAGACCAGGCCGCGCTCGGTGAGATGCACCTGACGCGCTTTTTCGTCCACAGAGAAGTGACCTTCGCCCTGGAAGGTGTCGGAATCTTCTTTTTCCTGACGGATCAGGCGCGGAATGATTTTGTTTACTTTGATATAAAGCTCAGAACTGTCTTCCGCCGGGCCGGAGATGATCAGCGGCGTACGGGCTTCGTCGATCAGAATAGAGTCGACCTCATCCACCAGCGCATAGTGCAGCTTACGCTGTACGCGCTCTTCCGGGCTGAACGCCATATTGTCGCGCAGGTAATCGAAGCCATATTCGTTGTTGGTGCCGTAGGTGATGTCGGCGGCATAGGCCTCACGCTTGGCGGGCGCCGGCATGCCCGGCAGGTTGATGCCGACGGAGAGGCCGAGGAATTCAAACAGCGGACGGTTGTTTTCCGCATCGCGCTGCGCCAGGTAGTCGTTCACGGTAACGACGTGCACGCCTTTGCCGGTCAGGGCGTTCAGATAAGCAGGCAGCGTCGCGGTCAGGGTTTTACCTTCACCGGTGCGCATTTCAGCGATGCAGCGATCGTTCAGCACCATGCCGCCGATCAGCTGGACATCAAAGTGACGCATGCCGAACACGCGTTTACTGGCTTCACGCACGGTCGCGAACGCTTCCGGGATCAGACTGTCTAGCGTCTCGCCCTTTTCCAGGCGGGCGCGGAATTCCTGGGTCTTCGCTTTCAGTTCATCATCGCTGAGCTTTTCAAAATCCGGCTCCATTTTGTTGATGATTTCTACCGCTTTACGCATGCGACGCAGCGTACGATCGTTGCGGCTACCAAAAACTTTGGTTAATAACTTAATCAGCATAATAAATACATTCTCATCTTCACCGCGCTGTCTCTCTGCGGCTCGTTTTTATAGTGATACGGTTTAAGGCGTGTTGGGGCTTTAGCTAAGAATGTATGGACCGGCGCGAATACCCTGCACCTGAGCGAGCCAGATACCGGCATGGTAATCGGGCGTAATGGAAAGCGCGGCGTGTTGGGTATGACGAATGATGACCGGGCGGCGCGGCTCATGCGTCAGCAGCGCGTTAAGCGTATCCAGCAATGCGATCTTCTGCACCGCCAGCGGCAGCGCCGTTTCAGCATCGGGCAAATTTTGCGGCGCAAGCGCGAAAGAAAGGTGGCGAATAACGGTGCGGATGGCGTGCTGATGCCAGTAATCCACCGTAAAGCTGGCGCGACGGGCATTCCCCTGCAGCAGCGCCAGGTTATCGAACCGAACGACGCTGTTTGTGCTCAAATTTTTCGCGGCGGCTTCGGGACGATTATTTTGCTCAGCATTCTGCGCATGGGCTGCGGGCAGGCCGAGGCTTGCCGCCACCATGCCGAACAAGAGATGCGGCCAAAAATAACGCCTGCCTAATTGTCGCCAACGGTGAAAAATAGCGATCACAACGGTTTCCGTCTGGCAGGGTGAAGCCTGCCCTTCTTCAATGAATGATTAGCGGCTGTATTCCATCTGACGCAATACGCCTGTTGCCGCTTTTAACGAGGGCAAATCTTATCATCATTGCGCGCGTTAAACATCAGATCGTAGCGGGAGGAAAAGAAAAGAGCGATATTCTGAACGCAACGGCGCAAATAATGCGCGCCCTGCGGCAGAAATAAAAACGACTGGCTTTGCTGGCCGGAGAGAGTGAGCCAACGCTACCAGTCGCTTTAAGCGGTTAAGGCGAATTACGCCAGAACCAGATTTGTTGCCCTGAATGCCACCGGCAGTTCAGCTTCGTCTTCAAAGGTCGCCCATTCCCAGGCTTCCTGTTTCGCCAGCACTGCCTGCAACAGCTTGTTGTTCAGCGCATGACCTGATTTGTAGGCGGAAAACGCGCCGACAATATTGTGGCCGCACATAAACAGGTCGCCGATAGCATCCAGCATTTTGTGACGAACGAATTCATCTTCGAAGCGTAAACCTTCTTCGTTCAGTACGCGGAAATCGTCTAACCCAATCGCGCAATCTAAACTACCGCCCAGGCACAGGCCTTTGGACTGCAGGTATTCGATTTCACGCATAAAGCCAAAGGTTCGCGCGCGGCTGATCTGGCGCATAAACGCTTCCGTAGAGAAATTCAGCTGATAGCGCTGTGAGCTGGAGTCGATCGCCGGATGTTTGAAATCGATCGTAAAGTCGAGCGAAAAACCGTTGTACGGTTTAATTTCAGCCCACTTATCGCCATCTTCAACACGCACGGCCTGCTTAACGCGCACGAATTTCTTCGGGCTGTTCAGCTCTTCCACGCCCGCGTCAACCAGCAGGTAGACGAATGGCGCGGCGCTGCCGTCCATGATCGGCACTTCCGGCGCGTCCACTTCGACAATAATGTTGTCGATGCCGAGACCTGCCAGCGCAGCGTTCAGGTGTTCTACGGTAGAGATACGCACGCCTTCATCATTCACCAGGCAGGTACTCAGCATGGTGTCGCGCACGTATTTTGCATCAGCCGGGAAATCAACCGGTGGATTCAAGTCAGTGCGACGATAGATGACCCCGGTATTAGCCGGCGCAGGGCGTAACGTCAGGGAGACTTTCTTGCCGGTATGCAAACCGACGCCAGTCGCCTGAACAATACGTTTTAATGTCCGTTGTTTGATCATCGTATTATCTCGCAAAATATCATCCGACCGTCAGTCTATATCACTGACGGGCGAAGATTTTAGCACAAAGAGCGGAGAATCCCAATTCTCAGGTTATTCCTAATCTGCCTGTTTGCGCAGGAAAGCGGGAATATCCAGATAATCGGGCTCTTTGCCAGACTGCGAGCTTTGATCGTTAACCACTTTAGCAGCAGGTTTCTGCGGCTCCTGCGGCAGCGGCGACATGCCGTGCTGCTGATAGCGATGATCCATTACCGGCTGGCTGGTTGCCTGCTTGTTGGTCACCAAAGTGATTTCTGGACGCTTGTCCATGCCGATGCCGGTCGCAACGACAGTCACGCGCAGTTCGTCGTTCATTTCCGGGTCCAGAGAGGTGCCGATAACCACGGTGGCGTTATCCGACGCGAAGGCGCGGATAGTGTTACCGACGGTCTCGAACTCATCCAGACGCAGGTCGAAGCCAGCGGTGATGTTGACCAGCACGCCGCGCGCGCCGGAAAGATCGATATCTTCCAGCAGCGGGCTGGAGATCGCCATCTCTGCCGCTTCTTCCGCACGGTCTTCGCCGCAGGCCACGCCGGATCCCATCATGGCGTAACCCATTTCGGACATGACGGTGCGCACGTCAGCGAAGTCGACGTTCATCAGACCCGGACGGGTGATCAATTCGGCGATGCCCTGCACCGCGCCTTTCAGCACGTCGTTCGCCGCGCCGAAAGCGTCCAGCAGCGAAATGCCGCGGCCCAGCACTTTCAGCAGTTTGTCGTTCGGGATGGTGATCAGCGAGTCGACATGCTTGGACAGCTCAGCGATGCCCTGCTCGGCAAACGCCATACGCTTTTTGCCTTCGAAATTGAACGGCTTGGTGACGACCGCAACGGTCAGGATGCCTAAATCCTTCGCCACTTCCGCAACGACCGGCGCCGCGCCGGTGCCGGTGCCGCCGCCCATACCGGCTGCGATAAACACCATATCCGCGCCGTCTAACGCGGCGCGCAGCGCTTCTCGATCTTCTTCTGCAGAAGTACGACCCACTTCAGGGTTCGCGCCTGCACCCAGACCTTTAGTAATGTTGGTGCCGATTTGGATGGTCTGGCCGACTGCAGTTTTGCGCAATGCCTGGGCGTCCGTGTTCACAGCGAAGAACTCTACGCCTTCGATGCGCTCGCGGACCATATGCTCTACGGCGTTGCCGCCGCCCCCGCCGACGCCGATGACTTTAATCACCGCGTCGTTGGTTAATTCCATTGGTTCAAACATAATTTCTCTCCGTTATGTGCCTGTCGCCTGGAGATCATAAAATAGTGCTAGCATGATCCCCTTTTAGAAAAATTAAAACTCTTTTTTCAGCCAGCTGTTGATACGTTTAAACCAGTTGCCAACTGACGCACGTTTTTCAACATCCGCCTCACCGCTCAGGTGAGACTCTTTTCCATAGTGCAGAAGACCTACCGCCGTTGAGTAGTAAGGCTCCTGCGCATAATCCGTCAATCCGGTAATATTCAGCGGCTGCCCGATGCGCACCTGGGTATGGAATACCCGCTGCGCGCAGGCGGCCAAACCTTCAATTTGCGCCGCGCCGCCGGTCAATACAATACCCGCCGCCAGATGATGCTTCACGCCCTGCTGACGAAGCTGCTCCTGCAACTGCAGGATTTCATCGTTCACCAGGTTAAGCAGCTCGGTGTAACGCGGTTCAATGACTTCAGCCAACGTCTGACGCTGTAGGCTGCGCGGCGGACGACCGCCTACGCTCGGCACCTCAACGTTCTCATCTTTACCGACGATCGATCCCAGCGCGCAACCATGACGAACCTTGATCGCTTCCGCATCGGTCGGCGGCGTGCCGAAGGCATAGGCGATATCGCTGGTCACCACGTTCCCCGCATAGGGGATCACTTTGGTGTGGCGCAGCGCGCCGCCGGTATAAACGGCGATATCCATTGTACCGCCGCCGATATCGACAACGCAGACGCCCAGCTCACGCTCATCTTCCGTCAACACTGCGAAGCTCGAAGCCAGACCGGCGAAAATCAGTTGGTCAACTTTCAGGCCGCAACGTTCAACCGCTTTCACGATGTTTTTCGCCATGTCGTTGTGACAGGTGATTAAATGTACTTTCGCCTGCATGCGCACGCCCGACAGCCCGACCGGGTTTTTGATTCCTTCCTGGTAGTCGATGGCGTATTCCTGCGGGATTACATGGAGAATGCGGTGTTCATCGCGCACACGCACCGATTTTGCGGTATGTACAACGTTTTCCACATCTTCCTGCGTGACTTCTTCTTCAGAAATCGGAACCATCCCGATTTCGTTCTGACAGCTGATATGTTTGCCGGATAACGCCAGATAAACCGAGGAAATCTGACAATCCGCCATCAGTTCCGCCTGATCGATGGCGCGCTGAACGCATTTCACCACCGATTCAAGATCGTTTACGCCGCCTTTATCCATACCGCGGGACGGGCAACTGCCCACCCCAATAATGTTGACCATGCCATCGGGCAGAATTTCCCCTACTAAAGCGGCGACCTTAGCGGTGCCTATCTCAAGTCCTACTACCAGTTTTCTGTCCGTCGCCTTGATCATTGTTGTTTAGCCTGTGCCTGATTCTGTTGCTGATTACTGTCCTGAGGCTCAATAAATGCCGGAGCCCAGCCAACGGCAGCGCCGGAGTCATAGCGCAAATCGACATAACTGACGCGCTTATTGTCAGCGGTGGCCTGCTGTTGGATCACCGGCCAGAGTTCAATAAACCGCTTAAGACGCTTCATGTTATCGCTACGGCCCAGCTCAATACGTACATCATCGCCAGTGACCAGCTGCCAGGAATGACGAGCGGTCATGGATGCTGCTTTAACGCTAAACTTGCTGGCGGCCAGCACCGCGCTCATCTGACGGTAGCCATCCAGCACATCCTGCTCGTTACCTTCGGGGCCATACAGCAACGGTAGCGTCTCTTTGCCGATATGGTTAGCCGGGACGCTAAAAGATTTACCTTCCGCATCAACCATATGTAAATCATTCCACCGCGCGACCGGCACATACTCAACCAGATGAATCTTTAATTCGTCCGGCCACTGCTTGCGTACACTGACCTGCTTGATCCACGGCAGACGTTCAATCTGCTGCTGAATCACATTTACATCTTGTGACATAAAAGTGCCTGGCGCGCCCAGCGATAAAATGGCCTGACGGATATCGTCATTGGTGGTGTAGTGGGTTTTTCCCGTCACCACCAGCCTCGACAGCGGCAGACGCGAGGCGTCGTTCATCCATTTCAGCACCGCGGCGCCGCCCGCCAGCATGGTGCCGATCACCAGCAGCAGGAAGATAATTCCTGCTAGCCGGGAGCCATTGCTGCGTCCGGTGCGCGCTTTTTCCTGCGCTTCCCGACGTACGTTCAAAGCCGCCTGCGACATCTTAGTCGGCCAGCTCCAGAATACGCGCCACCAGCTGGGAGAAGCTCATCCCCGCCTGTTTCGCCGCCATCGGTACCAGGCTGTGGCTGGTCATGCCCGGCGAGGTATTCACCTCGAGCAGATAAAAGCTGCCGTCGCCGTCCATCATCACATCCACGCGTCCCCAGCCGCTGCAGCCCAGCGTGCGCCATGCGTTCAACACCAGCTCGCGCAGTTCCGCCTCTTTCTCCGCGCTTAAGCCGCTTGGGCAGAAGTATTGAGTATCGTCAGAAATATATTTCGCTTCATAGTCATAGAAGTCGCTGGCCGGCTGGATGCGGATCGAAGGCAGAATCTGCTCGCCCAGAATGGCGACGGTGTATTCCGGCCCGCTCAGAAATTTTTCTACCAGCACATCGTCGTCGTGACGGAACGCCTCTTCCAGCGCCGCAGGCAGCTCGGAAGGCTGGTTAACGCGAGAGATGCCGACGCTGGAGCCTTCACTGCTTGGCTTAACGAACAGCGGCATGCCCAGCTGCGCGATGCGCTGCGCCAGCGTGTCGTCCAGTCCGGCATCCATCTGCTGACGATTAATCCAGACGTACGGCGCCACCGGCAAATTCGCGCCCTGCCACAGCAGCTTGGAACGCCATTTATCCATGGTGATGGCCGAGGCCATCACGCCGCTGCCGGTATAGGGGATCTGCAGGAAATCCAGCACGCCCTGCAACGTGCCGTCCTCGCCGCCGCGCCCGTGCAGCGCGATAAACGCCTTTTCAAAGCCTTCTTCTTTCAACCGCATCACCGGAAAATCGCGCGTATCGACGCCGTGCGCGTCAATGCCAGCTTCTTTCAGCCCGGCAAGTACCGCCGCGCCTGACATCAGCGAGACGTCGCGCTCAGCGGAGGTACCGCCCAGCAGTACCGCTACTTTTTCAGCCATGATGTTCCTCTTCATTGGTCTGCGGTTTAAGTTTCTGTTCAGCCAGACGGCGGGCAATCTTACCTACGTTGCCAGCGCCCTGTACCAGAATCAAATCGTTGCCGCTCAGCGTCGGCGCCAGCATCTCCAGGATCGTATCGTGATCCGGCACGAGAATCGGATCCACCTTGCCGCGTCCGCGGATCGTGCGGCAGAGCGATCGGCTGTCCGCGCCTGGAATCGGCGTTTCGCCCGCGGAATAGACATCCAGCATTAGCAGAACGTCTACCTGCGACAGCACATTGGCGAAGTCGTCATACAAATCGCGCGTACGCGTATAGCGATGCGGCTGAAAAATCATCACCAGCTTTTTATCCGGCCAGCCTGCGCGCGCCGCTTTGATAGTGGCGTCGACTTCAGTCGGATGGTGGCCGTAATCGTCGACCAGCATGGCGCTGCCGGAAGTGCCGTTGACGTTATCCAGCGGGAATTCGCCCAAAAAGTCGAAGCGACGGCCGGTGCCCTGGAAACTTTCCAGCGCGCTGAGGATATCTTCATCATCGATCCCCTCCTCCGTCGCGACGGCTACCGCCGCCGCCGCGTTCAGCGCGTTATGGCGGCCCGGCGCGTTCAGCGTGACGCGCATCAGCGGCTTATCGTGACGCACCAGCGTAAAGTGGCCCTGCGCGCCGTGCTGCTCATAATCTTCAATACGCACGTCGGCATCATCGCTGAAGCCGTAGGTGGTGATCTGGCGACCGACGCGCGGGATGAGATCGCGAATCACCGCATCGTCGACGCACAACACTGCGCGGCCGTAAAACGGCAGGTTGTGCAAAAAGTTAATAAATGTCTGCTTCAGATTTTCGAAGTCGCCCTGGTAGGTATCCATATGGTCGGCTTCAATATTGGTCACGATCGCCACCATCGGTTGCAGATGCAGGAACGACGCGTCGCTCTCATCTGCTTCGGCGATCAGATAACGGCTGCTGCCCAGGCGTGCGTGCGTGCCGGCCGCTTTGACCAGCCCGCCGTTGACGAAAGTCGGATCGAGCCCGCCTTCGGCGTAGATGCTGGTCACCATCGCCGTGGTTGTGGTTTTGCCGTGCGTGCCGGCCACGGCGATGCCGTGGCGGAAACGCATCAGCTCCGCCAGCATTTCAGCGCGGCGGATCACCGGAATACGCGCTTCGCGCGCGGCGATAATCTCCGGGTTATCCTGAGTTATCGCGCTGGAGACCACTACCACGCTGGCGTCGCTGACGTTTTCCGGGCGATGATGAAAATAAATTGTGGCGCCCAGCGCGGTCAGGTGCTGCGTTACCGCATTGGGTGCGAGATCGGAACCGCTGATCTGATAACCTTCATTGGCCAACACTTCGGCGATACCGCCCATGCCGGCGCCACCGATGCCGACAAAGTGAATGTGCCGGACGCGACGCATCTCGGGCACGATAGAACGCAGTTTCGCCAGTTGTTGAGTATTCATCGTTTCTTTTGCCTGTCGGTACCTCAGGTACCTTATCTCTGTTCTGTTAACGCGCGACGGCGCTGACTTCTGCCGCTACACGTTCGGTAGCGTCCGGAATCGCGACCTGACGCGCATTTTGCGCCATGCGCAGTAGCGTAGGTCGATTCCACTGCGTTAACGTTTCCGCTACCGCATCCGCTGTAAACTGCGGCTGTTCGAAAATACGCGCTGCGCCCGCTTTCTCCAGCGGCAGCGCATTCCAGTACTGCTGACGATCTTTATGCTGAAACGGTACGAAAATGGCCGGCAGACCGGCCGCCGCCACTTCGCTGACCGTCAGCGCGCCGGAACGACAAACCACCACGTCGGCCCATGCGTAGGCCGCCGCCATATCGTCAATAAATTCGCTGATTTTATGCTGCGTCTGCCCGGCCTTTTCATAATCGGCCATGACCTGCGGCAGATTGCCTTTGCCGGTCTGATGCCAGAGCGTAATACGGTCGCCCATCAGCGCCGCCACCTGCGGCAGCGTCTGGTTAAGTACGCGCGCGCCCTGGCTGCCGCCCACCACCAGCACGCGAATCGGACCCTCACGCCCCGACAGACGCTGCTCAGGGCTGCTGAGCGCCAGCACGTCGGTGCGCACCGGATTGCCGACGACGTCCGCATGGGGAAAGGCGCCGGGAAACGCCTGCATCACTTTCGTCGCCAGCTTCGCCAGCCATTTGTTCGTCAGGCCAGCGATGCCGTTTTGCTCATGCAGCACCACCGGGATGCCGCAGCTCCATGCGGCCAGGCCGCCCGGACCGGAAACATAGCCGCCCATACCCAGCACCACGTCCGGCTTCCACGCTTTCATAATGCTGCGCGCCTGGCGCCAGGCGTTGAAAATTCGAATCGGCGACGCCAGCAGTGCCTTCAGGCCCTTGCCGCGCAAGCCGCTGATGCGGATAAAATCGATTTCGATGCCGTGTTTCGGCACCAGATCGGCTTCCATTCGATCGGCAGTGCCCAGCCAGCGCACCTGCCAGCCCTGCGCCATCAGATGATGCGCGACAGCCAGACCGGGGAATACATGCCCGCCGGTACCGCCAGCCATCACCATCAACCGCTTTCCACTCATCGCGCACCTCGGGTAAACGCCTGCGCTTTACTCAGGCGCGTTTCATAATCTATGCGTAACAACAACACGATGGCCGTCGACATAATAATCAGACTGGAGCCACCGTAACTGATTAAGGGCAACGTCAGGCCTTTGGTGGGCAACATGCCCGCGGCCGCGCCGACGTTAACCAGCGCCTGGAAGCTAAACCAGACGCCAATGGAACAGGCGAGAAAACCGGAAAAACGCTGGTCAAGCTCCAGCGCACGACGGCCAATCGACATCGCCCGAAAAGCGACGAAGAATACCATTAACAGCGCTAAAACCACACCGATATAACCGAGTTCTTCTCCGATAATGGAGAAAATGAAGTCAGTATGCGCCTCCGGCAAATACTCCAGTTTTTGCACTGAGTTGCCTAATCCCTGCCCCCAGAATTCGCCGCGGCCGAACGCCATTAACGACTGGGTTAACTGGTAGCCGCTGCCGAACGGATCTTCCCAGGGATCCCAGAAGGAGGTCACGCGGCGCATACGATACGGCTCGGCAATGATCAACAGGATCACAGCGAAAATGCCGGATCCAATAATCGCCAGGAACTGCCACAGCTTGGCGCCCGCGAGGAACAGCATCGCCAGGGTGGTGACGAACAGCACCACCACGGTGCCTAAGTCCGGCTGCGCCAGCAGCAGTACCGCCAGCACTACCATCACGCCCATCGGCTTACAGAAGCCCCAGAAGTTGTTGCGCACCTCTTCTACCTTGCGCACCAGATAGCTGGCGAGGTAGCAAAACAGCGACAGCTTGGAAAGCTCGGCCGGCTGAATACGCAGCGGGCCCAGCGCGATCCAGCGCGATGCGCCGTTAACCGAGCTGCCCACCACCAGTACGATCAGCAGCATCACAACTGATGCCAGAAGCATCACATTGCTGTAGCGCTGCCATACTTCCATCGGCACGCGCAGCGTGACCATCGCCATGCCAAAAGCCAGCAGCAGATAAAATGCGTCGCGCTTGGCGAAGAAAAAGGGATCGTCCGACAGACGCTGCCCAACCGGCATCGAGGCGGAGGTGACCATCACAAAGCCGATGATCGCCAGGCCGAACGTCAGCCACAACAGCGTGCGATCGTAGAGCACCATCGGCGCCGCATCGCTGTTTTCCCGGCTGCCCATTACCCATTCGCGCAGGCGCATCACCACGCCGCCCGCCATCCCTAAGCCTGGAATACGCATCAGCCCAGCTCCCGCGCCAGTTGCGCGAAACAGTCGCCGCGCTGCTCAAAATTACGGAACTGATCGAGACTGGCGCAGGCGGGCGACAGCAGGACGATATCGCCAGGCCTTACCTGCGGCGCAATGGCGGCCACGGCTTCGGCCAGGGTATCCGTTAGGGTGGAGATTTCCGGGCGCAGCGCCGCCAGCGATGCGCCATCGCGGCCATAGCACCAGACGCGAATCGCGTCGCCCTGTAAGTAACGCGCCAGCGGCGTGAAATCCGCCGACTTGCCGTCGCCGCCCAGCAGCAGCCACAGCGTGCCCTGCGCCTGCAGGCCGCTCAGCGCCGCTTCGGTACTGCCGACGTTGGTCGCTTTCGAATCATTGATCCAGCGTACGCCGTTGCGCTCATGCACCAGCTGGAAACGGTGCGCCAGCCCCTGAAACGTTGTTAACGCTTTCAGACTGCTGGCGCGCGGGATGCCAGCGGCGTCCGCCAGCGCCAGCGCCGCCAGCGCATTGGTATAGTTGTGCAGCCCGACGAGCTTCATTTCGTCGGTGTTTAATACTTTTTCGCCGTGCGCGCGCAGCCAGATGCTGCCCTGCTGGCGGTTGAGGTGGTAGTCGCCGACGTCGACGCCGAAGCTAACACAGCGCTTGTCCGCGCCGCGCACCGGCATTGTCAGCGCGTCATCGGCATTCACCACGCAGATCGCCGCGTTTTCATAGATGCGCAGCTTGGCGGCGCGATACTGCTGCAATCCCAGCGGGTAGCGATCCATATGGTCTTCGCTGAGGTTGAGAATGGTCGCTGCCGCCGCCTTCAGGCTGTGGGTGGTCTCCAGCTGAAAACTGGAGAGCTCCAGCACGTAAAGCTGAGCGGGCTGCTTCAGCAGACTAAGGGCCGGCAGGCCGATATTGCCGCCCACGCCCACCGTCCAGCCGGCCGCACGCGCCATTTCGCCCACCAGCGTGGTCACGGTGCTTTTGCCATTGGAACCGGTAATGGCGACGATAGGCGCCTGCGCTTCACGGCAGAAAAGCTCAATATCGCCGATGATTTCAATGCCCGCTTCGGCGGCTTCCGTCAGCAACGGATGGGCCAGCGCGACGCCGGGGCTGGCGATAATCAAATCCGACGCCAGCAGCCAGTCGCCGTTGAGCGATCCTAAATGGCGCTCCACGCTTGCGGGCAGTTTATCCAGGCCGGGCGGCGAGACTCGGGTATCCATTACGCGCGGCGTTACGCCCTGCGCTAAAAAGAAATCAACACAGGAGAGGCCGGTCAGCCCCAGCCCGATAATGACCACTTTTCTACCCTGATAGTCAGCCATAATTAACGCACCTTAAGGGTTGCCAGGCCAATCAGCACCAGCATCAGCGAAATGATCCAGAAGCGCACGATCACGCGCGGCTCCGGCCAGCCTTTCAGTTCATAGTGGTGATGGATCGGCGCCATACGGAAAATGCGCTGGCCGCGCAGCTTGAACGATCCCACCTGCAGGATGACGGAGAGCGTTTCAACAACAAACACGCCGCCCATAATCACCAGCAAAAATTCCTGACGCAGCAGCACCGCGATGGTGCCCAGCGCGCCGCCCAGCGCCAGCGAGCCGACGTCGCCCATAAAGACCTGGGCCGGATAGGTGTTGAACCACAGGAAACCCAGCCCGGCGCCGACGATGGCGGTGCAGACAATTACCAGCTCACCGGCATGGCGCAGATAGGGAATATGCAGGTAGCCTGCGAAATTCATGTTGCCGGTGGCCCAGGCGACCAGCGCGAAGCCCGCCGCGACAAATACCGTCGGCATAATCGCCAGGCCGTCCAGACCGTCGGTCAGGTTGACCGCGTTGCTGGTGCCGACGATCACGAAATAGGCGAGCAGGATATAGAGCAGCCCCAGCTGCGGCATAATATCTTTGAAAAACGGCACGACCAGCTGCGTCGCCGGCGTGTCCTTGCCCACGGCGTACATCGCAAAAGCTACCGCCAGCGCAATCAGCGACTGCCAGAAATATTTCCAGCGGGCGATCAGGCCTTTGGTGTCTTTGCGCACCACTTTGCGGTAGTCATCGATGAAACCGACGATGCCATAACCGACCAGCACCGTTAGCACGCACCAGACATAAGGGTTGGAGGGATAGGCCCACATCAGCACCGAAATGGTGATAGAGGTCAGGATCATGATGCCGCCCATGGTCGGCGTGCCGCGCTTGCTGAAGTGCGACTCCGGCCCTTCGCTGCGCACCACCTGACCGATCTGCAGCTTTTGCAGCCAGGCGATCAGGCGCGGCCCCATCCACAGTGAGATAAACAGCGCGGTCAGCAGGCTGACGATGGCGCGAAACGTCAAATAGGAAAAGACGTTAAAGCCGGAATAAAAAGCGACCAGATGTTCGGCCAGCCAGACTAGCATGTTCCTTTCTCCTGTAAGTTTTGTACTACCTGCTCCATGGCGGCACTACGAGACCCTTTAACTAAAACGGTAATAATCTGATGCTCTGCAAGCAGCGACTGGAGGCGCGCGATCAAGGCGGCCTTATCGCTGAAGTGTTCGCCCGCGCCACTGGCGTCGCTGATATGCTGACTCAGCGCGCCCACGCTCAGCACTTTATCTATGCCCGCCTTACGCGCGGCCTCGCCCACTTCGCGATGGCATTCGACCGCTTCCGCGCCCAGCTCCGCCATATCGCCGGTAACCATTACGCGGTAGCCTGGCATCTCGCCCAGCACCTGCGCGGCGGCGGTCATTGAGCCAACGTTCGCGTTGTAGCTGTCGTCCAGCAGCAGCTTCTGCGGCGCTAAGGTTATCGGGAACAGACGTCCCGGCACCGCTTTCAGCGTCGCCAGGCCCTGAACTATCGCTTCCGGCGGCGCGCCGACAGAGAGCGCCAGAGCGCTGGCGGCCAGCGCGTTGGCGATGTTATGACGACCCGGCAGCGGCAGCGAGACCGCCAGCGCCCCCTGCGGCGTATGCAGCGTAAAGGTGGTGCCCTGCGGATTTACCGCAACATCGGTCGCGTAAAAATCAGCCTGCGCGTCCGCGGTGCCGGAGAAGCGCCAGATGCGCTGCTGGGTCAACTGCGTCTGCCAGCGCGGCCAGTCATTGCTGTCGAGGTTAATAATCGCCGTGCCGTTTTCCGGCAGGCCGAGGAAAATTTCGCCTTTGGCTTTCGCCACGCCTGCCAGCGAGCCGAAGCCCTCCAGATGCGCAGCTGCCAGGTTATTCACCAGCGCGCTTTCCGGGCGCGTTAAGCGGGTGGTCCAGGCGATTTCACCTTGATGGTTGGCGCCCAGTTCAATGACCGCATACTGGTGCGCTTCGGTCAGGCGCAGCAGCGTCAACGGCACGCCGATATCGTTGTTCAGGTTACCGGCGGTATAAAGCGTTTCGCCACACTGACGCAGAATAGCGGCGGTCATCTCTTTTACCGAAGTTTTGCCGGAGGAGCCGGTCAGCGCCACTACGCGGGTTTTCACCTGCTGACGCACCCAGGCCGCCAGCTCTCCTAAGGCGATGCGCGTATCGCTGACCACCACCTGCGGCGCGTTGATTTGCAAGCGCTTACTCACTAATAATGCCGCCGCGCCGCTGGCCATCGCCTGGTCGGCAAAATCATGTGCGTCAAAGCGTTCGCCCTGCAACGCAATGAACAAACAGCCCGGCGTCACTTTACGGGTGTCGGTGGTCACTTCGCTTATCGCGATATCCCCCTGGCCGACTAACGTGCCGTGAGTAATCTGCGCCAGCGTTTCAAGAGAAAGCGTAATCATGCCATCACCCCCAGCAGACGCGCGACGGTTACCCGGTCGGAATAGTCGAGACGGCGGTTGCCGATAATTTGATAGTCCTCATGGCCTTTGCCCGCCACCAACACGATGTCCTGCGGCTTCGCCTGCATAATGGCGTTGGTTACCGCCTGCGCGCGTCCCGCCATTACGCGGGCACGGCCCGGATCGAGCAGGCCGCTCAGAATGTCGTTTACAATCGCGGCGGGATCTTCGCTGCGCGGGTTGTCATCGGTGATAACCACCACGTCTGCGCACTGCTCAGCAACCGCACCCATCAGCGGACGTTTGCCCTTATCACGATCGCCGCCGCAGCCAAAGACGCACCACAGCTGCCCTTTGCAGTGCAAACGCGCGGCTTCCAACGCTTTTTCCAGTGCGTCAGGCGTATGAGCGTAATCGACTACTACGGTCGGCTTGTCCGGCGCGCTGAAGACTTCCATGCGCCCGCAGACCGGCTGTAGCTGACGCGCGCTGGCGATCAGCTGCGCCAGCGGATAGCCCAGCGCCAGCAGCGTCGCCAGCGCCAGCAGCAGATTGCTAACGTTAAAGGCGCCCATCAGGCGGCTTTCCAGCTCGCCGTCGCCCCAACTTGAACTGAAGCTCACCGTCGCGCCGTTATCGTGATAGCGCACCGCCGTCGCCTTCAGCCAGCGATTATGGCTGTCGGGCAGCAGATTGTTTTCCATCGTGACCGCGATGGCGTCAGGCAGCTTCGCCAGCCAGCGGCGGCCTGTTTCGTCATCGGCGTTAATAATCGCTTCGCCGATCTGATGTTCAGAGAACAGCAGCCATTTCGCCGACTCGTAGCGCGTCATATCGCCGTGGTAGTCAAGGTGATCGCGGCTGAGATTGGTAAACACGGCGGCGGCGAAAGGCAGCGCCGCAACGCGATGCTGCACCAGACCATGAGAGGAAACCTCCATCGCCGCCACGGTCGCGCCCTGCCCTACCAGCGCATCGAGCACCTGCTGCACATCAACCGCCGATCCGGTGGTGTTTTCCGTCGGCACCAGACGACCATAAAGGCCGTTGCCGACGGTCCCCATCACCGCGCCGGTTTCGCCCAGCAGGCTCGCCCACTGCGCCAGCAGCTGGGTGGTGGTGGTTTTACCGTTGGTGCCGGTCACGCCGATTAAACGCAGCTTTTCCGCCGGCTGTTGATAAAAGCGTCCTGCCAGCGCGGAAAGCCGCTGCGGCAGCTTCGACAGATAAATCACCGGCACGCCGTGCATTTCACGGATGTCACCATCCTCCGCTTCGCCTTCGGCTTCAGCGATGACCGCCGAAACGCCCTGCGCGATAGCCTGAGGAATAAAACGTCGCCCATCAACGTTATGGCCTGCGACAGCCACAAACAGATCGCCGGACGCCGCCACGCGGCTGTCCAGAGTCATTTCACGAAGCGGACGCTCCGGCGCGCCAGGCACCCACGGAGCCAGTAGGTCGCGCAAGTTACGATCTGTCACTTGAACCCTCTTTCTTGTTGTTAACCAACTCATTCTTTTCACCAACCGGCAGCGCATCCGGTTCAATATTCATGGTGCGCAACACGCCGCCCATGATGGCGCCGAATACCGGCGCCGACACGGCGCCGCCGTAATATTTGCCCGCCTGCGGATCGTTAATCACCACCACCAGCGCAAAGCGCGGATGGCTGGCGGGCGCCACGCCGGCAGTGTAGGCGATATATTTATTGACGTAGCGACCATCGGGACCGACTTTTTTCGCGGTGCCGGTTTTAATCGCGATGCGATAGCCTTTGATCGCGGCCTTCACGCCGCCGCCGCCCGGCAGCGCCACGCTTTCCATCATATGCACCACGGTTTTCACCAGCTGCTCAGGAAAGACGCGTTCGCCCGGAACCGGCGGATCGACTTTTGTAATGGAGAGCGGACGCGCGACGCCATAGCTGCCGATGGTGGCGTAAACACGCGCCAGCTGGAGCGGCGTCACCATCAGCCCATAACCGAAAGAGAAGGTGGCCCTTTCAATATCGGACCACCTTTGTTTTTGGGGATACAGGCCACTGCTTTCCCCGACCAACCCCAAATTGGTTGGTTTGCCCAGCCCAAAGCGTGAATATGTTTCCACTAGCGCTGAGGAGGGCATCGCTAACGCCAGTTTTGATACTCCGACGTTACTCGACTTCTGCAAAACCCCGGTGAGGGTTAGTTCGTTATAGCGCGCGACGTCCTTGATTTCATGGCCGTTGACGCGGTAAGGAATAGTGTTCAGCACGCTGTTTTCCCGCACCACGCCGCGTTGCAGCGCGGTCATCACCACCATCGGCTTGACGGTGGAACCCGGCTCGAAGATGTCGGTGATGGCGCGGTTGCGCATCACATCTTTCGGCGTGTTGCTGAGGTTGTTCGGGTTGTAGGCCGGGCTGTTGGCCATCGCCAGCACTTCGCCGGTATTGACGTCGACCAGCACCGCCGTGCCGGATTCCGCCTTGTTGAAGGCGACGGCGTTATTTAGCTCGCGGTAAACCAGCGCCTGCAAACGCTCGTCGATGCTGAGCGCCAGGTTATGCGCCGCCTGGCTGTCGACGGTGGAGATATCTTCAATCACGCGGCCGTAGCGGTCTTTACGCACCGTCCGCTCGCCCGGCTGACCGGTCAGCCAGCGATCGAAGCTTTTTTCCACCCCTTCGATGCCCTGACCGTCGATATTGGTAAAGCCGATAAGATGAGAAGTGACCTGCCCGGCGGGATAGTAGCGGCGCGACTCTTCGCGCAGATGGATGCCCGGCAGCTTCAGTTTCTTGATGTAATCACCGATCGCCGGGTTAACCTGGCGCGCCAGATAGACAAAGCGGCCTTTCGGGTTGGCGTTGACGCGGTTGGCCAGCTGATCGAGCGGCACGGAAAGCGCGTCGGCCAGCGCTTTCCAGCGGCTGTCGAGCGTAATGCCGCCGTGGTCATGCAGCTCTTTAGGATCGGCCCAGATAGCGTTTACCGGCACACTCACCGCCAGCGGACGACCGGCGCGATCGGTAATCATGCCGCGCGCGGTGGGTATCGCCTGTACGCGCAGCGAGCGCATATCCCCTTCCCGCACCAGGCGTTCGGGGTTAATCACCTGCAGCCAGGCGACCCGCATCATCAATCCCACCAGCGCCAGGAAGATGCCGCCGCACAGCAACGCAAAACGCCAGCTGACAAAGCTGGCCTGATCTTCCTGTTTTTTCAACTTAAGCGCTTTGGTAGCGGATCTCATGGAGTCCGGGATTCCTTATTGATGTACCACAATATTTTCCTGTGCCGGGTCGACATGCTGCATCTGCAGTTTTTCCGTCGCCGTGCGCTCAACGCGGCTGTGGTCGCCCAGCGCGTTCTCTTCCAAAATCAGGTTGCGCCACTCAATATCGAGCGCGTCGCGCTCCAGCACCAGCTGCTCGCGCTGCGCCGTCAGCAGGCGCGTTTTGTGCGCCGTCGTCACGACCAGCACAGCCGACACCAACACGGCAATCAACAGCAGCAGCGGAATTTTGCCATGACGCAGCAGGTCGCCGCCGATAACGCCTGGCAGGCTGTGCCGCTCATTTCCGATCATGATGTCGTTCTCTCCGCTATACGCAGCACCGAACTGCGCGCGCGTGGGTTCTCAGCCACTTCCGCTTCGCCCGGCATCATTTTGCCGAGCGCTTTCAAATGACGGCCGCCGAGCTTCTGCAGCTGCGCTTCAGTCATCGGCAGCCCGGCCGGCACCTGCGGGCCGCGGCTCTGCTCACGCATAAAGCGCTTTACCAACCTGTCTTCCAGCGAATGGAAACTGATAATGGAAAGCCGTCCGCCGGGCGCCAGTGCCGTTAACGCGCCCTTCAAAGCCTGTTCAATCTCTTCCAGCTCGCTGTTGACCCAAATGCGGATCGCCTGGAAACTGCGCGTCGCCGGATGCTTGAACTTATCCTTTATCGGCGTGGCGGCGGCGATCACTTCCGCCAGCTCTTTGGTGCGCGTCATGGGTTGCAGACGATTACGCTCCACAATGGCGCGCGCGATACGCCTGGCGAAACGCTCTTCGCCATAGGTTTTCAGCACGAAGGCGATATCGTTCTCTTCCGCCTGCAGGAGCCATTCGGCAGCAGAAAGGCCGCGCGTCGGGTCCATACGCATATCCAGCGGACCGTCGCGCATAAAGGAGAAGCCGCGCTCGGCGTCATCCAGCTGCGGCGAAGATACGCCCAGATCAAGCAGTATGCCGTCCACTTTTCCGGTCAGGCCGCGCGCCTCGACATAATCCGCCAGCGCCGAAAAAGGCCCATGAATAATGGTGAAGCGCGGATCGTCAATGGCAGCGGCGGCAGCGATAGCCTGCGGGTCGCGGTCAATGGCGAACAGTCTGCCCTGCTCCCCCAGCTGGGAAAGGATCAGGCGCGAGTGTCCGCCCCGACCAAAGGTGCCGTCGATATAAACGCCGTCTTCTTTAATGTTGAGCGCGTTGACGGCTTCATCCAACAGCACCGTGGTATGTATAAAGTTATCCTGCATAGCTATAGTGACAAATCCTGCAACCGCTCTGAAAGCGGCTCCTGAGCGGCTTGCTCAGCGTCAATATCTTCCCTGACTTGTTGATACCAGGTCTGTTCATCCCACAGTTCAAACTTATTAAACTGTCCAACCAGCATCACTTCTTTTGTCAGACTTGCGTGCTGACGCAGCGTACTGGCGATCAGTAAACGGCCAGCGCTGTCCATCTGACATTCGCTCGCATGTCCCAACAGCAGGCGCTGTACGCGGCGCTCTGCGGGGTTCATGCTGGATAAGCGAGAGAGTTTTTGTTCAATAATTTCCCATTGCGGTAAGGTATAAAGCAGCAGGCAGGGCTGATGGAGGTCAATGGTGCAAACCATCTGGCCTTCAGATTCCTCAATCAGCGTTTCGCGATAACGCGTTGGCACGGCCAGCCGCCCTTTGCTATCGAGGTTGACTAAGGTTGCGCCACGAAACATCTCAGCTAATGCCCTCAGTTACCCTTTTTTGCCACTTTATCCCACAAATTCCCACGAAAGGAGTTTACGGAGCGGAGGAAATCATTGTCAAGCTACGCAACAGGCCTGGCGGGATTATTTCTCAGCGTAATAAAAAGGCGCAAAGTTAAAAATGAGGATGATTCTGACGGGTCTGAAAAAATAAACTGATGAATAGTGGTAAAAAAATCGTGGCGCCATTAAATCTGCGCAAAAAGAAAACAGTTTTTACCACGAAGATGAAGGGTTTGCAGTTTGCGATAACGGCGACATTTTAGGGTCATTCCGATAAAAAGGCCGCCTGTGTGCCGGGCGCCGCGCGGCGTCAGTCATCATTATCAATGGCATAATAGAAACATCGGAGAACCGTTAAAAACATTTCCGCCGATTTACTTTAATTTACTTAATAGAGTTTCCCACCCGCCGGAATAATAGCCGCCGTTATTATTGGCGATTTTAAAAGCGAAAGTATTTACAAATGTAAAAAAGCAGCTTGCGCTGCCTTTTATCTATTCCTGTTACCGCTTTACCGCTCTTTACGACTTAATTTACCGCGCCGAACCAGATTACGGCGGATACGCGTTAAGCCAGGTTTCGGCCTGCGCGGTTCATCCAGGCTGGCCAGCACCAGTTCCAGCACGCGTTCTGCGACGTCGCGGTGACGCTGCGCCACCGCCAGAACCGGGCATTCAAGAAAATCGAGCAGTTCATGATCGCCGAACGTGGCGATGGCCAGCTCAGTCGGCAGCCGCCCTTCACGCTGTAGCGTCACATCCATGACGCCCTGCAACAGACCAAAAGAGGTGGTGAAGAGCGCATCGGGCATTGGATGCTCATCCAGATACTTTTCAAACAGCGCGGCCGCTGCGACGCGCTCGAAACTGTTGGCATAGATAAAATCGATCGGCCTTTCATCGCCATGCCAGGCTTCGCGAAATCCCATCTCGCGCAGGAAACTGACCGACAGCTCCGGCAGCGCGCCCATGAAAAGCACATTTTTAACCGGCAGCTGACGCAATTCAGCTGCCAACGCCTGCGCATCTTCCTGATCGGCGCCCACCACGCTGGTGAAATGCTCACGATCCAGCGCGCGGTCGAGCGCGATAATCGGCAGGGAGTGATTCGCCCAACGTTGATAAAAAGGATGTTCCGGCGGCAGCGAGGTTGAAACGATAATCGCATCCACCTGACGCTGCAGCAGATGCTCAATACAGCGCATTTCATTGTCCGGCTGGTCTTCCGAACAGGCGATCAGCAGCTGGTAGCCGCGCTGGCGCGCCTGACGTTCCAGATAGTTGGCGATACGCGTATAACTGGTATTTTCCAGGTCGGGGATCACCAGACCGATAGAGCGGGTTCTGCCCGCTCTGAGGCCGGCGGCCACCGCATTCGGATGATAGTTATGCTCGCGCACCACAGCCATGACTTTCTCAACGGTTTTATCGCTGACACGATATTGCTTCGCCTTGCCGTTGATGACATAGCTGGCGGTGGTGCGCGACACACCGGCAAGACGCGCTATTTCATCCAGTTTCACAATCACTCCACATCGTTAACGCCATGAGGCGAAAAATAGCCGCAGCATGGCTAAGGATAAGCTTTTTTTTACATCTAACCGCAGAAAAGGCCAGCGGGCAACCGCTTTTAATGGCAAAAATGAGGCGCGTCAGAAAATAAAAAAACCCGGCAGAACGCCGGGTTAGCAACAGAATGGATTATCACTTTAGCTAATTAACGCATAATCCGGTCGCCGCGCGAAACGCCGACCACGCCGGAGCGCGCGATTTCGACAATTTCCGCTACCTCGCGCAGCGTATTGAGAAACGCATCGAGCTTCTCGCTGGTGCCAGCCAGCTGAACCGTATAAAGCGTCGGCGTCACGTCGACGATCTGGCCGCGAAAAATTTCGGCGCTGCGCTTCACCTCTTCGCGGGCGTAGCCGCTGGCCTGAATCTTCACCAGCATAATTTCGCGCTCGATATGCGCGCCCTGCCCCAGTTCGCTGACGCGCAGAACATCCACCAGCTTGTGCAACTGTTTTTCGATCTGCTCCAGCGCCTTTTCATCGCCCACGGTCTGAATGGTCATACGCGACAGCGTCGGATCGTCGGTCGGCGCCACCGTCAGGCTTTCGATGTTATAGCCGCGCTGGGAAAACAGGCCGACCACGCGGGATAATGCGCCGGATTCATTCTCCAGCAGAACCGATAAAATACGACGCATAATTATGTCCTCTCCGTTTTGCTTAACCACATTTCATCCATACTGCCCCCGCGGATCTGCATCGGGTAAACGTGTTCGCTGCCGTCCACGTTAACATCAACGAACACCAGCCGATCGTTCGCTACCGTTTCCAGCGCCAGCGCCAGCTTCTCCTCCAGCTCCGCCGGATGGGAAATTGAAATGCCGACGTGACCGTAAGCCTCCGCCAGGCGAACAAAATCAGGCAGCGACTCCATATAGGAGTGCGAATGGCGGCCTGAATAGATCATGTCCTGCCACTGCTTCACCATGCCCAGATAGCGGTTGTTCAGGTTAAGCACCAGAATCGGCAGATTGTATTGCAGCGCGGTGGAGAGCTCCTGAATATTCATCTGAATACTGCCGTCGCCGGTAACGCATACCACGGTTTCCTGCGGCAGCGCCAGCTTCACGCCGATGGCCGCCGGCAGGCCAAAGCCCATGGTGCCGAGCCCGCCGGAGTTAATCCAGCGGCGCGGCTTATCGAATGGATAGTAGAGCGCCGCGAACATCTGATGCTGTCCGACGTCCGAGGTGACGTAGGCGTTCCCTTTCGTCAGGCGCCACAGCGTTTCAATCGCCGCCTGCGGCTTAATTTTTTCGCTGCTGCGGTCGAATTCCAGGCATTTGCGCGCGCGCCAGCCCTCGATGCTCTGCCACCAGTCGCGCAGGCTGTCGAAATCCTGCTGCGTATCGCCTTCCGGCAGTAACTCCAGCATCTGCTGCAACACCTGGCGCGCATCGCCCACCACCGGAATATCTGCCGCCACGGTTTTTGAAATCGATGCGGGATCGACATCAATATGCAGTACGGTGGCGTTCGGACAATATTTCGCCAGATTATTGGTGGTACGGTCGTCGAAACGCACGCCGACGGCGAAGATGACGTCGGCGTTATGCATAGTCATGTTTGCTTCGTAAGTGCCATGCATGCCAAGCATGCCGAGATTCTGTCGATGCGTGCCGGGAAACGCGCCCAGCCCCATCAGCGAGTTGGTGACCGGCAGATGTAATTTTTCCGCCAGGGTAAGCAGCTCGCCGTCGCATTCGGAGATAATTGCGCCGCCGCCAACATACATAACCGGCTTTTTCGCCGCCAGCAGCGCCTGAACGGCGCGCTTTACCTGTCCTTTATGGCCCTGCGTCGTCGGGTTATAGGAGCGCATGCTGACGCTCTCCGGCCAGACGTAAGGCAGCTTATTCGCCGGGTTGAGGATATCTTTCGGCAGATCGATCACCACCGGGCCGGGACGGCCGCTGGCGGCCAGCCAAAACGCTTTTTTCAGGATGGTCGGGATCTCTTCCGTATGTTTTACCAGGAAGCTGTGTTTGACCACCGGGCGCGAAATGCCGACCATATCGCACTCCTGAAACGCATCGTAGCCGATAAGCGAAGACGGCACCTGACCAGACAGCACCACCATCGGCACCGAATCCATATAGGCGGTGGCGATACCGGTAATGGCGTTAGTGGCGCCCGGCCCGGAAGTGACCAGCACCACGCCGACCTCGCCGGTGGCGCGCGCATAGCCATCGGCCATATGCACCGCCCCCTGCTCATGACGCACCAGCACATGATCAACGCCGCCAACGGTTTGCAGGGCATCATAAATATCCAGCACCGCACCGCCCGGATAACCAAAAACATGCTTTACGCCCTGATCGATTAACGATCGGACCACCATTTCAGCTCCTGACAACATCTCCATTTTTGCCTCCCGGCTTTCAGTTCGCTCTCTGTTCTGGCGCTTACCCGCTATCGCCGCGCAATGGGCAAGGCTAAAGGGATCTACGCAGAGATAAACACAGTGTTAATGCTCAAACCCTGAAAGGCGCTTTCAGAGTCAAGGTACAGGGGGAATGAAGCCCTTGCAGATTTATTTACGCTGGCTTTGGCAATTACCATAACCGCAGAAATCTTGTTGGGTAAACCCCAAACTTACCGCTGCGTTTTCGCCGCTTTCTTTTCTTACGCTAATAAGCGAAAGAAATAACAGAAAAAAAGCTGAGACCAGGCGCAATCAACAGCCGATTATTCTGCATAGCTAAACATTCATAGCAAAAACTTATCATTGGCGCTTTTTTTTCTCGCGCGCGGCGATGATAAAGAAAGACGAAGAAGCATTAAGGTAAAATATGCTGCCACAGGGAACCGGTTTACTATTTTATCCCGCCTTAATGCGGGTGATTCGATAAAAAAACACCCGCCCCTGGCGTTAACGCAGCCTTATCACGCCTTGCTCTGACAAACAAAATAAACACTAATATATTGATTATAAAATACTTTATTAAAAATCACTTACGCTATGCCCATATATTCTGCCTGGCAGCCGCCTGTCGGCATTTATCGCTTTTTCATTAAACTTTTTTAATCCGTTATCGCGTCCAAAGCAGGTTGACATCCCGCGCGCAATCAAGTACCAATAAAAACAGCACAAACATTTATGGAGCCTGATTACATGATTCGTTCCTTCCGCCTACTCGGTCTACTACTAAACGCATATCACTTGCGCGGTAGTCGTGTGGGCGGGATCAATCACTGATTCAGGCTTGCAAAACTTAAAAAACCCGCGCCAAGGCGCGGGTTTTTTTATGCTCGTGACACAGGCGAACCGGTAAAAGCCAAACTGAAAGGAAAAAGACGATGAGCCAAGAAGTCATTATTTTCGATACCACTTTGCGCGATGGCGAGCAGGCGTTACAGGCCAGTCTGAGTGTTAAAGAAAAGCTGCAAATTGCGCTGGCGCTGGAGCGCATGGGCGTTGACGTCATGGAAGTGGGCTTTCCGGTTTCGTCGCCGGGCGATTTCGAATCGGTGCAAACTATTGCGCGCACCATTAAAAACAGCCGCGTGTGCGCCCTGGCGCGCTGCGTTGAGAAAGATATCGACGCCGCTTATGAAGCGCTGCGCGTCGCCGAGGCTTTCCGCATCCACACCTTTATCGCCACTTCGCCGATGCATATCGCCACCAAGCTGCGCAGCACCCTGCCGGAGGTTATCGAACGCGCAGTCTATATGGTGAAGCGCGCGCGCAACTACACCAGCGACGTCGAATTCTCCTGTGAAGACGGCGGCCGCACGCCGATTGACGACCTGTGCCGCGTCGTGGAAGCGGCGATTAACGCCGGTGCCACCACCATCAATATTCCTGACACCGTAGGCTATACCCTGCCGCACGAATATGCCCATATCATCGCCTCCCTGCGCGAACGCGTGCCGAATATCGACAAGGCGATTTTGTCAGTGCATACCCATGACGACTTAGGCATGGCGGTCGGCAACTCCATCGCAGCGGTGATGGCGGGCGCGCGTCAGGTTGAAGGCACGCTGAACGGGCTGGGCGAACGCGCCGGCAACTGCGCGCTGGAAGAGGTCATTATGACCATCAAAACCCGCGCCGCGATGATGAATGTCCACACTAATATTAACCACCACGAGATCTGGCGCACCAGCCAGACCGTCAGCCAGATCTGCAATATGCCGATTCCGGCGAATAAAGCGGTGGTCGGCTCTAACGCCTTCGCGCACTCCTCCGGCATCCACCAGGACGGCGTGCTGAAAAACCGAGAAAACTACGAAATCATGACCCCGGAATCGATCGGCCTGAATCAGGTGCAGTTGAACCTGACCTCACGCTCCGGCCGCGCGGCGGTAAAACACCGCATGGAAGAGATGGGCTATCAGGAAAGCGACTATAACCTGGATACGCTGTATGACGCTTTCCTGAAGCTGGCGGATAAGAAAGGCCAGGTATTTGATTACGATCTGGAAGCGCTGGCCTTCATCAATAAGCAAAACGAAGAGGCGGAATATTTCCAGCTGAAAGATTTCAACGTGCAGCTGGGCTCCTCGATCACCGCCACCGCCTCCGTACATCTGACCTGCGGTGAAACGGTGCAGTCGGAAGCGGCCACCGGCAACGGCCCGGTTGACGCGGTATATCAGGCGATTAACCGCATCACCGATTTCAATATCGAACTGGTGAAATACCAGCTCACCGCCAAAGGCCACGGCAAAAATGCGCTGGGCCAGGTAGATATCGTCGTCAATTATAACGATCGTAAATTCCATGGCATTGGCCTGGCGACCGATATCGTCGAATCGTCCGCCGAAGCGATGGTTAACGCGCTGAACAATATCTGGCGCGCCAAACAGGTTGAGCAGGAACTGCAGCGTAAATTCTCAAAAGAACAGAAGGAAATGGTGTGAACATGACGCAGACTCATCATATCGCCGTCTTAGCGGGCGACGGCATCGGCCCTGAAGTGATGGCGCAGGCGATGAAAGTAATGGACGCTATCCGTCAGCGTTTCGCTATACGCATTACGACCAGCGAATATGACGTAGGCGGCATCGCCATCGATCGTCACGGCGAGCCACTGCCGGCGGCCACCGTCGCGGGTTGTGAGCAGGCGGACGCGATCCTGTTCGGCTCCGTCGGCGGCCCGAAATGGGAACATCTGCCGCCGACGCAGCAGCCGGAGCGCGGCGCCCTGCTGCCGTTGCGTAAACACTTCAAACTGTTCAGCAATCTGCGTCCCGCCAGCTTATACAAAGGTCTGGAAGCGTTTTGCCCGCTGCGCAGCGATATCGCCGCCCGCGGCTTCGATATCTTATGCGTGCGCGAGCTGACCGGCGGCATCTATTTCGGCCAGCCGAAGGGCCGCGAAGGCAGCGGCATGTATGAAAAGGCGTTCGACACCGAAGTGTATCACCGCTTTGAAATCGAGCGCATCGCGCGTATCGCCTTTGAATCCGCGCGCAAACGCCGTAGCAAAGTCACCTCTATCGATAAGGCGAACGTGTTGCAGACCTCGGTCATGTGGCGCGAGATTGTAAACGAAGTGGCGAAAGATTATCCCGACGTGCAGTTAAGCCATATGTATATCGATAACGCCACCATGCAGCTGATTAAAGATCCGTCGCAGTTCGACGTGCTGCTCTGCTCCAACCTCTTCGGCGACATTCTTTCTGACGAGTGCGCGATGATCACCGGCTCGATGGGCATGTTGCCCTCCGCCAGCCTGAATGAGCAGGGCTTCGGCCTGTACGAACCGGCGGGCGGCTCGGCGCCGGATATTGCCGGTAAAAATATCGCCAACCCCATCGCGCAAATCCTGTCGCTGGCGCTGCTGCTGCGCTACAGCCTGGATGCCGATGAGGCGGCTAACGCCATTGAAAGCGCCATCAACCGCGCGCTGGAAGAAGGTTACCGTACCCGTGATTTGGCTGGCGACGGCCCATCTGTAAGCACCGATGAAATGGGATCGATTATCGCCCACTTTATCGCTGAGGAAGCATAAAAATGAGCAAAACATTATACCAGAAGCTGTTTGACGCCCATGTCGTGTATGAAGCGCCCAACGAGACGCCGCTGCTCTACATCGATCGCCACCTGGTGCATGAGGTCACCTCGCCGCAGGCGTTTGACGGCCTGCGTGCCCACGGCCGCAAGGTGCGTCAGCCGTCGAAAACCTTCGCGACGATGGATCATAACGTTTCCACCCAGACCAAAGACATCAACGCTTCCGGCGAGATGGCGCGCATTCAGATGCAGGAGCTGATCAAGAACTGCGAAGAATTCGGCGTTCAGCTGTATGACCTGAACCACCCCTACCAGGGCATCGTGCATGTTATCGGGCCGGAACAGGGCATGACGCTGCCGGGCATGACTATCGTATGCGGCGACTCGCACACCGCGACCCATGGCGCTTTCGGTTCGCTGGCCTTCGGCATCGGCACCTCGGAAGTGGAGCATGTACTGGCCACGCAGACCCTGAAGCAGGGCCGCGCCAAAACCATGAAGATTGAAGTCACCGGCACGGCAGCGCCGGGCATTACGGCGAAAGATATCGTGCTGGCGATCATCGGCAAAACCGGCAGCGCCGGCGGCACCGGCTACGTCGTGGAATTCTGCGGTCCGGCGGTTGAAGCGTTGAGCATGGAAGGCCGCATGACGCTGTGCAATATGGCGATTGAAATGGGCGCCAAAGCGGGCCTGGTCGCGCCGGACGACGTCACCTTCAACTACCTGAAAGGCCGCCAGTTCGCGCCGCAGGGCGAACAGTGGCAGCAGGCGGTCGACTACTGGCGCACCCTGAAATCCGACAGCGACGCGCATTTCGACGCGGTTGTGACGCTGGACGCGGCGGAGATCGCGCCGCAGGTGACATGGGGCACCAACCCCGGCCAGGTGATCGCCGTTAACCAACAGATCCCCGATCCCGCCTCTTTCCAGGATCCGGTGGAGCGCGCCTCGGCGGAAAAGGCGCTGGCGTATATGAATTTACAGCCGGGCGTTAAGCTGACCGAGGTCAATATCGATAAAGTCTTTATCGGCTCCTGCACCAACTCGCGTATTGAAGATTTACGCGCCGCCGCCGCTATCGCCAAAGGGCGCAAAGTCGCGCCGGGCGTGGTGGCGATGGTGGTGCCTGGCTCCGGCCCGGTAAAAGCGCAGGCGGAAGCGGAAGGTCTGGATAAAATTTTCCTCGACGCGGGCTTCGAATGGCGTCTGCCGGGCTGCTCCATGTGCCTGGCGATGAACAACGATCGTCTCAACCCCGGCGAACGCTGCGCCTCCACCAGCAACCGCAACTTCGAAGGACGCCAGGGCCGCGGCGGCCGCACGCATCTGGTCAGCCCGGCGATGGCCGCCGCTGCCGCTATCGCAGGCCGTTTTGCCGACATCCGCGAACTGAACTAAGGAAACGATCATGGCGAAGAAATTTACTCAACATACCGGCATTGTGGCGCCGCTGGACGCGGCCAACGTCGATACCGATGCCATTATCCCAAAACAGTTCCTGCAAAAGGTCACCCGCACCGGTTTTGGCCAGCATCTGTTTCACGACTGGCGCTTTAACGATGACGCCGGCACTCAGCCCAACCCGAACTTCGTGCTGAACCAGCCGCAGTTCCAGGGTGCCAGCATCCTGCTGGCGCGTGAAAATTTTGGCTGCGGCTCCTCACGCGAACATGCGCCCTGGGCGTTGACCGACTTCGGCTTTCAGGTGGTAATTGCGCCCAGCTTCGCCGATATCTTTTACGGCAACAGCTTCAATAACCAGCTGCTGCCGGTACGGTTGAGCGAAGAGGATGTGGATGCGCTGTTCCGTCTGGTCGCGGCGCAGCCCGGCATACAGTTTACCGTGGACTTAACCACGCAGCAGGTGATGGCTGGCGATAAAACCTACGCCTTTGAAATTGACAGCTTCCGCCGTCACTGCATGATTAACGGGCTCGACAGCATCGGCCTGACGTTGCAGCACGAGGCGTCGATTGCTGAATACGAACAGAAACAGCCTGCCTTCCTGCGTTGATGTCTTTCACTTTCTCGCCCCTGAGGGGCGAGAAAGTTTTTCCCTTTTATCTGCATTGTCGCCGCTTTGATTCTCCCCTACGATGCCTGCCGCGCTAAACGTTGCGCACTCGCGTAGAGAGCGCGAACGCCAGCGTCGCTATCCCCAGCGCCAGCCAGTAAACGGCATAGTGGCCGAACGATTCCGCCAATGTGCCCTGTAACAGACCCGCCAGAATCGTGCCGGTTGAAATGCTGTTGGTAAACAGCGTCGTCGCCGCGCCGGGCCGTCCCGGCATCAGATCCTGAAACCAGAGCATGCCGATCCCGGCGATAATACCGATAAATATCGCGTTGAAGATTTGAATCAGCATCAGCACGGTGCGCGACTGGAACAGCACCAGCCCCAGATAAAACAGCACGCCGGAGGCGATGGCCAGCAGCATGATGCGCCGCTTGCCGGTGCGCTTCACAAAATGCCCCGCCAGCAGCATGATCGGAATCTCCAGTCCAGCGGCAGTCCCCATCAGCAGGCCCGCCAGGCGTTCCGGCAGACCCAGCACGCTGCTGATGTAGAGCGGCATATCGATGATATACATGGTGTTGCAGGTCCACATCATCATCGAGGCGACAAACAGCAGGCGCACATCTTTATCGCGCCAGGCGCTGATCTGCGTCAGCAGCACTTCCGGTGACTGCTCCACGCGCGGAACCGACGGCAGCGCAAAGGCGACCAGCGCCAGGCAGACGAGGAACAGCCCTGCCGCCACGATAAACATCACCGTAAAGCCGTAGTTCAGCGCCAGCGCGAAAGAGAGCGGCGGTCCGATAACCCACGCCAGCGAGAGTTGGGCGCGCATCACCGAGCTGAACATCACCACCTCACGCGCCGAGCGGTCGGCATATTCGCGCGCCAGGGCGAATATTTGCGGCATCGACACGCTGGCCAGCGCCGAGAGCAGCACACCCAGCGTAATCAGGGTCAGATAATGACGATTAAAAGCGAACAGCAGCGCGTTCATCAATGCCATCGCGCAGCAAAACAGAATCAGCCTGCGACGGTCGCCGCGGTTATCAGAACGCTTCGCCAGCAGCAGGCTGACCGTGATCCCGGCGACTGCGTTCACGGTATAAAACAGCCCGACCCAGAACGGCGTAACGCCCACCTCACGCGATAAAAACAGGCTCAACGTCGGCGCCTGCAGCGCGCCGGCAATGCCGACCATAAAAGAGACAGCCATAAAAGCGAGATAAACCGGATTGAGACGGCGGCGGCGCGTCAGCAAAAATTTCATAACGGTTCCTGTACCTGGAAGAAGAAAACGGCAAGCAGCCACAAAAGAGACGCCGCAGGCAGATATCGGCCGCGCATGGCGATAACGATCGTTGTAGAAGAAAGCACAGGAAAAAGAAAAAAGCCAGCGGCCTCAATGGCTGCTGGCGGTGTAATTGCACCCTACTCAGAATAAAGAGCGGAGCGACGACGCCCTGTCGGCGGCGCGTCCCGTTCGGATAAAAATGCGCCAGCCGGTCAGGCTGCCTCCCGCACTTTTATCTGCTGTCATTATGCGCATAATAAGGGGACCTAAACACTGACGAATTCTTATACGGAGTTCCCCTTTTATGCCCTCCTCGCGCCTGCAACAACATTTTATTCGCCTGTGGCAGAGCTGTAGCGGCCAGCCGCAGGAAACCACGCTGGAGCGACTGGCACAGCAGATGCATTGTTCGCGCCGGCATATGCGCAACCTGCTGAACGCCATGCAGGCGCAGGGATGGCTCAGCTGGCAGGCAGAGGCGGGACGCGGCAAGCGCTCGCAGCTGCGCTTTTATGCCACCGGACTGGCGCTGCAACAGCAGCGGGCCGAGGAATTGCTGGAGCAGGATGGCATCGAGCAGCTGGTGCAGCTGGTGGGCGACAAAAGCCAGGCACGGCAGATGATCGCGTCGCGGCTGGGCCGCAGTTTCCGCCAGGGCAAACATATCCTGCGCATTCTCTACTACCGCCCACTGTTGAATCTGTTGCCTGGTTCGCCGCTGCGTCGCTCGGAAACCCATCTGGCGCGCCAAATTTTCAGCAGCCTGACGCGCATAAATGAGGAAAATGGGGAACTGGAACCTGATATCGCTCATCACTGGCAGCAGCTGTCGCCGCAGCACTGGCGCTTTTATCTGCGTCCCGCGATCCAGTTTCATCATGGCCGCGAACTGGATATGGCGGATGTGATCGCAAGTCTGGAACGTCT